>Ga0302140_10000002_pt1 | contig 265177 bp, 202 predicted proteins | sample I_Bog_E1_1_FD_202095 | JGI IMG/M metagenome (GOLD analysis project Ga0302140, IMG submission 202095) | Peat permafrost microbial communities from Stordalen Mire near Abisko, Sweden - I_Bog_E1_1 | ecosystem: Environmental > Terrestrial > Soil > Wetlands > Peat | place: Sweden: Abisko... | reverse complement strand
ACCCAGTGGCCTTCGTCGGGGAAGTAGAGCATCTTGCTGGGCACCTTGAGGCGCTGGAGGGTGGTGAAGAGCTGGAAGCCCTCGCTGACATCGAGGCGGTAGTCGAGCTGGTTGTGAATGACGAGCGTAGGCGTCTTGAAGTTCTTGGCGTAAAGCATCGGCGCCCACTTGCGGAAGGGGTTCTCGGCGTCGGGTTTGCCGTAGTAGTCCCAGGGAGCGCCTTTGAACTCCCAGTTGTTGAACCACACCTCTTCCGTCGTCCCGTAGGCCGATTCGGGGTTGAACATGCCGTCGTGGGTCACGATGCACTTGAAGCGGTCGGTGTGGCCCAGCACCCAGTCGGCCATATAGCCGCCGTAGCTTGCGCCCAGGGCGCACTCGCGGGATTTGTCGATGAAGCTGTAATGCTGCTCGGCGTAATCGAGGCCGGTCATCAGGTCGGTGAAAGGTTTGCCGCCCCAGTCGCCGTTGACGCCGTCGACGAAGGCCTGGCCGTAGCCGGTCGAGCCGCGCGGGTTGATCATCACCACCACGTAGCCGTTGGCGGCAAAGAGCTCCGCGTTCCAGCGGTAGCTCCACGAGTCACCCCATGCGCCCTGCGGCCCGCCGTGGATCAAAAATTTCAGCGGGTATTTTTTTGTGGGATCGAAGCCCGGAGGGCGGATGATGAAGCCCTGGACTTTGGTTTTGTCAGCGGCGGTGAACCAGAAGGTTTCCATCTTCGGCAGGTCGAGTTGGGAGAGGAGGTCGTCGTTGAGGTGGGTTAGTTGAGTTTCCTTGGTATAAAACGTTGTTGCGTCGTTGAAAACGTTCATTTTTCGTTTCTTATCATAGTAAGTCCCACCAGTATCCTCCGTGGCGTCTTCCAGTATGAAGACCTCACTGGGATGCCGAACAGTCATTCCAGCGACCAATATGGAGTTCTCATTTTGTAGTGGGTGCAAATCAGACCATTCTTCTACATCAAAACCTTCGGAAATTGATTTTTCAATTGCCATACCGAAAAAATCTGGCGTGCCATTCAATTTGAATGATTCAAGATTAGTTGCTCCTTGGTAACCACAAATCAGATGAATGATCTTCGAATTGGAAGCCCAAGCAAACTCATTGATCCAATCATCTAATTTCGGCAGCAAATCCCGGACCGTCTTCTTTTCCCGGTCGTAAAGTGCCAGCCGGAATTTATCGCTCTCATACCCCGCACGCTCCTGTGAGCGCCACGCAAGGTATTTGCCATCGGGCGAGTAGGCGGGGTTCAAGTTGCCGCCTGCCGAGGTGCTGACCTTCACCGGCTTCGCTGCCGGGTTGGTGAGGTCGAGGGTGAAGATGTCGGCATGGGTGCTGATGGCCGGCTCTTCGTCGAGGTTCTCGGTAAATGCCAGCTCCTTGCCATCGGGCGCAAAGGCGCATCCGCAGCCTTGTTCGACCGAGGGATAGTCCGTTGGCACGTCGCGGGGATCGTTGGGCGTCAGATCCCGAATTCCACCCCCCTCAACCGAAGCCAAAAAGAGATGGCTGCGCTTATCCCCGGTGAAGTGGTCCCAGTGGCGATAGAGGAGGTGGGTAAAGATCTGCGCCTTCACCTTGCTGGAGGCCAGTGCGGCGTCCCTGTCCGCATTGCACTTATCTCCAATACCGCCGTCCGCAGGACTGATCGCCGGACAATCGGGATATACCGAAGAAGTGAAGAGCACGGAGTGCCCATCGGGGGACCAGAGGGCGTTGTCGGCGCCGCTATATATATTGGTCAGCTTCTTCTCGCCTCCAGTGTCGCCAGTTGCAGGGTCAAAAACAGCCGTCCAGACCTGCTGGGAACCAGACACGCTGCTGAGGAAAAGAATCCGTTTGCCATCTGGAGCAAATTGCACACCCGAGTCGCCGGGTTGGGTGACCCCGATCGGTGAGGGCTCGCCCCCCGCGATCGCCTGCAACCAGAGCTCGGCGGTCTTAGTGTTCTTTTCCAGGTTGACGGTCGTGACGGAATAGGCCAGCCACTTGCCATCCGGCGAGACGGCGGTTGCGCCGAGGCGCTTCATCCGCATCAAGTCGTCGAAGGTCATGGGGCGCTTTTGCGGCGCGGTCTCGGCTGCCTGGGCAAGGCAAAACGGCGCGGCGGCGGCGAAAGAGAGCAAGAGGGCAAGCGTAATTCTGCGCATGGGAACTCCTGATCGCGCCGTAAAACGATCACACCTGCGCGAAGGAAAAGTGTACACCGATCAGGCTTGACGAAGGACGCGGCGAAGGTGGGGCACACACAAAGCAACTGCAGGTCCTTCGACTTCGCTGCGCTCCGCTCAGGATGACAGCATTTTGCGGAAGCGGGCCACTTCGGGAGCGCACCTATTTGCTGTCGTTGCCGGTTAGGCGGAAGGTGATGGTACCCCAGAAGAGGCGTGCGCGCATCTGCACGGGCAGGTGGCGCTCGTCGTCTGTATACCAAATCCAGATGTTGCCGCGATTCTTGACCACGCCCGCATCGGCTGTGGGCTGCACGCGCAAGGTCTTGAAGACGCCCAGGCTGGTTTTGATCTCCTCGCGGCCTTCCACTTTCATGGTGACTGGAACGGTATGCAGGGCGTCCACCACCGGGATCACGAAGTTCTTGCCCACCTCCATGGGCTGCGACGAAGCGTAATACACGCCGGTCAGCAGATCGGTGAGGCAGCCTTGCACGGGCGACTCAAGATGCTTGGTCTGGCCGGTCACCATATTCTTTTCATCGAGGATGGATTTCCCCTGGGCATAATCCAGCCGGAGCGTGGAATTGATCTGGCGGCGGCCCTCGACGGTCTGCTTGTCAAACTCGTAGGTGCAGCCGGTGGTGCGGTCGAAGGTGGACTGGAAGCGGTCGCCTACATGAAAAAGCAAATTGATTGCGCCAATGGTGTCTGCGTTGGCGGTGATGCGCTCGCGGTCGCCGGCTGCCTCAAAGTGCAGAACGGCCGTGCCGGCGGGAAAGACGCGCCAGTCCACGGAGTAAGTGAGGGTCTGCTTCTGCGGGAAACTAAAGCCCGGATGCGGCGGTGCAAGCGGAGCTGCCTGCTGGCCGGGAGAGGCAACGGCCAAGGCAAAGGCGCAAAAAATGGTTGCTAAAGTCGTGCGCTTCTTCACCGTCAGGTTGGGCTCCTTGGAAGTTGACAATTCTGGCGCGGAATACGCTTAGCGTAGCCCATGCACGATTGCGCCCAGAGCCGGTCGGAGGAAGAGCAGGCTGAGGTACAGAAGTGCGGCCCCTATACCAGCATTGTACTCGCGGTGCCTAAGGTAAAGCGAAAGGGAAAAAGCGCCGGATGTAGATTCAGCGCCGGATTGGGTGGCCGGGGTGAGCCGGGGTACCAATCGCGGAACCAGGCGGCAATAGGCGTCGAACTCGGGAAATGCACCGCGCAAAAAGCGTTCCTCCGAGGCAATGACCGGAATATAGATGACCGCAAACCCGCCAGCCAGCAGCAGCGCGATGGGCCAACTGAGCAGCGCCACGGCAAACCCGGCGGCGATGAGCATCGATCCAAGGTAAAGCGGGTTGCGGGTGTGTGCGTAGGGGCCGGTTACGGTCAGCTCGCGGTTCTTCTTCACATAGCCGGCCGCGTAGCCTCGCAGCCACAGACCAGGCAGCACCAGGGCCAGGCTCCAGGCCACGGCGGCTGGCTGGGGCGCGCGCCGCCACAAATCGAATAGATAAAGGCCCGCGGTGAGAAAGCCCAATGGCACACGGATGCGCCGGGCGACGCGCTGCCAGCGGGTGATCCAGTCACTCGGCTGCGAGTTGATGGGCTGCTGTGTCATCAGGCCGTCTCCTCGGCCAGCAGCTCGCTGGCGGCGCGCAGCACGTCTTCTGACTGGATGCTCAGCAGACCGGCTTCAGGGGCGGCGCGGCGGGTGTGGTCGCGGCGGCTTTCGGGACTGCGCAGCACCCTGAATCGGCCCCCGAAGGGGCCGTTGCGGCTGGGATCGGTGGGCCCGTAGATGCCCACGACTGGGCGGCCCAGGGCGCTGGCCAGGTGCAAAGGGCCGGTATCGCCGGCGATGACGAGGGCGACGCGGCGGGTGAGGGCGATGAGTTGGGGCAGGGTGCAGGCGAAGGGAGTGGCTGCGCTTGCCGCCTGCCGGATGGCATCCGCGAGCGGCTCCTCGCCGGGACCGGCGTTGACCAGGACGCGCAGGCCGCGGTCGATGAGGCCCTGGGCGACGGCCGCATACCGCTCCGTCGGCCAGCGCTTGGCGCCCCATCCTGCGCCGGGGTTGATGAGCACGGCAGGCTGGCTCGTAGCGGGAGGAAGAACGTGGTTGGCCCAGGCTTCGGCAGCGGGGGCCACTGGTAGCCACGGCGTTGCGGGCACCAAAGCGTCGCCGGCCACAGCCGAGGCAAGCTCCACATCCTGCTCGATGACGTGCGCGCCGCGCGTTGCCACGCGCTCGGTGAAGAGCCAGCGCGCAGCCCGCTCGCGCGGCGCGGCTTCGCCGATGCGCCTCCGGCAGCCCGCCAGACGGCCTAGCACCGCCGACCGGATTGCGCCTTGCAGATCGAGTACGGCGTCATAGTCTTCGGCCTTGAGGGTGGCCCGCAAAGCCTTGATTTCATGGATGGTTTTCAGGCTTAGCGGCGCTTTACGCCATTCTTTGGTGGGCGCGAAGTGAAGATGATCCACAAGAGGTTGAGCGGGACCGCGTCCTGCGGTGCCTTCAGCCGCCAGCAGCGCCCGCCAGCGCGGTTCCACCACCCAGTCAATCACCCACCCCGGATGTGCCATTCGCAGCGCCGTCACCGCCGGCAGCGCGTGCAGAATGTCGCCCATGGCGCCCAGCCTGACCACGAGCAAGCGAAACTTGGATTGCGTCTGCAAACTCTGATTTTCTCACAGGGGCGGGTGAGACGAGGCTAGCTGGTAGGGGTGCAATCTCCGGTTGGGCGGTTATGTATCAGAAGCATCGAAAGAAGATTTGGTCTCCAGCTAGAAATTCGAGACAGTTAACTGAATCGAAGTGGCAACAGTAGTTGGCTCGCCGAACAGCATATAGGGTTTGAATGTCCAGTGCTTGACAGCCGCCAGCACTGGCGCCTGCAGCAGTTTCGGCCCTGATACGGCCATCGGGTGACGGACTTTACCATCCTTGTTTAGTTCGAACGCAACGATCACAGTTCCAGAGACTCTCGGCATCATGTCGCCGTGCGGCAGCACCGGCTCCACGCGATGTATCACCAATGATTCTGCAATCCCCGATGAAATGAAGTTGTATACACCATCTTGAAGGAGTTGTTGCAGGAACTCTTTCGAGGTTACCTGATCGAACTGCTGATTGGGCGCGGACTGAGCTGCTGCGGGAACAATGAGCAGTACTAAAAAAAGAAGCATACACGGAGCGTTCATCGCAAACCAGTCTACCGCTAAAAGCCGAGGCATGCACCCAAAACATCGTTGCTGTGTCGTCGCCCATCCGAAAATTGCCCCACTACTGGCCATCTTTAAGCCGGTCCGTCAGCCAGGCGAGGGCGGCGTCCTCCTGCTCGATCTCGATGCGGAGGCTGGCGGTCTTGAGGGGCAAGGAATCTGGAAATGTGTCGGAAAGCGCACCGAGCCGAACATGATCCTTTTCGGTGGTGATGAAAGCCGTAGCTCCTGCTTCACAGGCCAAGTCTTTAAGGCGCAGTAGCTCGGCACGGGTGTAGCGGTGATGATCGGGGAAGGCGAGGCGAAAGACGAGTTGCAGGCCTGCGGCTTCGAGGCCGGCAAAAAACTGCTCCGGGCGGGCAATACCACAGAAGGCCGCGACGGGGCCGGATTCACTTCCGAGTGGGGCCGGAACCTCCATCTTGCGGCGCAACCGCCAGACCGGGCCCGCGAAGCCCCAGGCGCGCAGAGCGGCCTCCAACTGCGGAGCATCGTCCTTGGCGGGAATGGCGATCACGGTGGCCCGCCGGGCGGCCTTGAGCGGTTCGCGCAGATTGCCAGCAGGCAGCAGGCTGTCGCGCCCGTCGCGGCTGTCGAGCAGCAGAATGTCCACATCGCGATAGATCTGGCGGTGCTGGAAGCCGTCGTCGAGAAGATGCACGGCGGGTTTTTCTGAATCGGGTGTGTCGGCTTCAGCCAACAGTCCAGCGTCATACCGCTGGGGAGCCACGAAGACCGGCAGGCCCGTCTTGCGCGCGATCAAGAGCGGTTCGTCGCCAAACTCTTCTGCGGCGCCGTTGGGGTCAACGCGGGCGGTGCGCTGGCTTTGGCGGCCATAGCCTCGTGACAGTACGTCCACGCGCAGGCCGCGCCGCGTGAGCGCCTTTGCCAGGGCAATGGTCAGCGGCGTTTTGCCCGCACCGCCGGTGGAGAGGTTGCCGATGCTGACGACCGGGAAGCGAAGCCGCCGCACCGGCTCCCAGCCATGCTCGATGCGCAGGTTGCGCACGGCCAGACCGGCGGCGTAGAGCGGCGTCAGCGGGGCCAGCCAGGGTCGTCTCATCGAGTACCCTCCCCTGGCTTGAGCAGTGCCTGAATCGCCGTCACGCAGCGCGCGGTTGCGCCGGCCTGCTGCTCAAAGACCTGCTTTGCACGGCTGCCCATGGCTGTGGCTTCCGCTCGATCGCACAGCATGTCGACTAGAACTTTTGCGAGTGTTGCCTTCTCCACGATGCAGAGGGCTTCATGCGCCAGCAAATCTTCAGTGATAGCCCGGAAGTTGGCATAATGCGGACCCATCACGATGGGAACGCCGAATTGGGCCGGCTCCAGCGGGTTGTGCCCGCCGGCGGGAATCAGGCTGCCGCCGACAAAGGCCAGCGAGGCTAGCGAATAGACAGAAGCCAACTCGCCGATGGTGTCGAGTAGGACAATCTCGCCGGGCTTGAGAGGCTGGAGTGCGCCGGCGGCTTTCGATTTCCAATTCGACCGCTTGACCCACGGGAAGCCGGATTGTTCGAGCAGCCCAGCAACAGCGCCGAATCGCTCAGGATGCCGGGGCGCGAGCACCATGGCTAACTTTGAATCGGCTTCGAGCAGCCGTGGCCAGACCTCCAGCAGAGCTGCCTCTTCGCCTTCCAGCGTGCTGCCCGCCACAACCAGCCGCAAATCCGCCGCCAGCGTCTTCAACTGGAGCGTGGCGTCGGCTTCCCCGGCAGCGCGCACATCGAATTTCAGATTTCCGGCGACTGAGACACGCCCCGGCAGGCAGCCGATGGCCTTGAGGCGTTCCGCATCAGTCTCGCTCTGAGCTAGAACCCGGCTGAGACGCCCTAGAAACGGCTTCCACAGCCAACGGAGCCGCCGGTACCGCGGCCAGGAGCGGTCGGAGATGCGGGCATTGACCACGGCAACGGGGATGCCCCGGCTGAAGCAGCCGCTGAGCAGGTTAGGCCAGAACTCCGTCTCGGCCAAAATCAACAGCCTCGGTTTGAGGGCGTTTAAATAAGCGCGTACTGCCCAGGGCAGGTCGAGCGGGCAATAGAATACGCGGTTGGCTCCGAAGCGCTCGCGGGCCAGGGTATGACCGGTGCGCGTGGTAGTAGAAATCACCAATTGATGCCCAGGGAAAGCCGCGTCCAGCTCACCAACCAGCCGGCTCACCGCCAGCACTTCGCCCACCGAGACGGCGTGAACCCAGATGAGGGGCCGGTTGCCTTGGCCCTTGAGAAAACGTACACGCCCGAGACGCTCTAGCAGCCCTTCGCGATACTTCTGTGTGGTGGCCATCCGCCACAACCACCAGGGCGCCCCGGCCACCAGGACCGCCAGCAAGGCCAGATTGTAAAAAAACAAAATCATGAGTTACCGAACTGGGCGTCCCCCGGTCTAACCCTCAAATGATACAGTCATGCACGATGAGGGTTTCTCGGGCGTATCCGCTGCTTGTGGTTTGTCTGGCGCTGCCGGCCGTGGCCAGCGACCACACCCCACCCGCTGTGCAGCCGGCCACGACGTTTGCCGCGGTGGAAGTGCATGACAACGAAAAAGTGGCCGTGGCCGCTGAGCCCTATGACACGCGCGAGAAAGAGGCCATCTTCCGCATCGACTATCTCGGCCACGGCGTGATGCCGGTGCGGCTGATTGTGACCAACAACGGCGATCGGCCCATCTCCTTGCGCGATGCGCGGATTCTCTTCCTCACCGCTTCGGGCGACAGGATTCAAGCCGCCGAGCCCGAGGATGTGGAGCGGCTTCTGTCCGACAAAGAGAGAAAGGGCTCGAAAATCCCGATGCCGGGCCCGATACCCAATATCAAGCTGAAACCCAAAGCCAGCGACAAAGACGTCGAAGCCGACTTCGACACCTTCGAGTACGGTGCCCTGGTGGTAGAGCCGCACACCACGCGCGCTGGATTCCTGTTCTACGACGTCTCCGGGTTGGATCACCCGCTCCAGGGCGCCAAGCTCCACCTTCATAAACTGCGCGATGCAGACGGCAATGAGCTATTCTATTTTGAGATTCCGTTCGATAAGTACCTTACATCCAAGTCCAGCCAGATGAATTGACCCAGACGGTGAGCCAATAGTCGTATGGACTGCCACCGACCTAGGAATGTTACGATTCTGAAGGGCTTCTAGCCGTTGGAAGCCGCCGCTACAGGGGAATGCATGGCCAAAAAGCCGAATTATGGAATCGACGCGCCAATCGTCGTGGGCAGTTTGCTGCTCGTGGGCGCGGGCTTTCTCACCATCGCTCTGAAATTCCCGAGGGTTACGGTCGGCCACACCCAGTTTCTGCTCTTCCCTGGATTTTTGTGGCCGACGGCTTGGTGCCTCCTTACCGCCGGGCTGATGGTGCTGTACTCCAAGTCGGGTAAACTTCGCCATCGGGACCAGATGCTGGACAAGGTGCAGTGGACCGGTACAGAAGCTGTGCTGGACGTAGGCACGGGACGCGGTCTGCTGCTGATTGGAGCCGCCAAGAGGATCACCAGCGGCCATGCCTCGGGCATCGACATCTGGAGTTCAAAAGACCTCTCTGGCAACGGCCCGAAGGCGCTGATGGCCAACATCGAACTTGAGGGCGTGGGCGACCGGGCAAACGCTTTGAGCGAGGACGCCCGCAATCTGAGCACACCGGATGCATCTTTTGAAGTGGTTCTCTCCAACGTCTGCTTGCACAACATCAATGAGGCGGCCGGCCGGGCGAAGGCTTGCAGCGAGATTGCCCGCGTCCTCAAGCCGGGCGGCGTAGCCGTGATCTCGGACTACAAGCTGATGCGCGAGTATGAAGCGGAGTTCAAGAAATGCGGCCTTGTAGTGGAGATGTGCCCGCTTGACTGGACCGGGACGTTTCCTCCGATGAGGATTTTAGTGGCGCGGAAGCCTGCGCCAAAGCAGCCGCCTGCGCCCAAACCGCAACCGCAGCCGGCGCCCAAACCGCAGCAGCAGCCTGCCCAAAAGCAGCGCACCTCAAAACCTACTCGTAATAGGTAGCCGTGGTGGTATCCGTCTCCCAGATGGTCGAGTCCTTTACGCGCACCCGTCCGCCGGTCATTTCCGCGAGTTGCTCGTTGGTCTGGTCGTAGAAGTATTTAGCCAGGTTCTCGGCTGACGGGTTGAGTACTGTAAAGGGCTCCAGATCGTTGAGCATCTGGTGGTCAATGCGCTCAATCACCGGGCGCAGCACCTGCTTGAGCAGCTTGAAGTCAAGCAGCAGGCCAGCCTTGTCCAACTCGGCCCCGGCCAGGGTGACGCGGATCTTGTAGTTGTGCCCGTGCGGGTTCTCGCACTTGCCCTTGTAGTTGCGAAGATAATGGCCGGACGAAAAACCAGCCTCCACGGTGACTTCATACATCGGCGTCTGCTCATGTCCTGTGCGGGGAAGATTCCCTGCCTTGATTCTAGTTCTTTTCGCCGCGGCGTTTGCGTCGCGCTGCCTGCCGCGCCTCCTCGCTGCGCCGGTCTACCTGCTCGAAGAGGTGGCTCATGACGCCGATGAGCGCGGCCGCCAGCCCAAACAGCAGAAGAAACATAGCCACCGTCCGCCATAGCGACGCGTTGGCCGGCAGGCCTGGCTGGAAGCTCGAAGGCGCCAGTGCCATCCCCGCCGATACCAGCGCGAAGAAGACCAGCGTTGCGGCGAGGATGTAGAAGTTGCGCGACATGATTCCTGGGGAAGCGGAAGAGTCCGCTGGGTCTGGAGCGATACTACTCGGGCCGAGCCGGTTACGAGATTCGCCCGTCAAGATCGGCCGGCGTAAACTCCTGCCTTGCGCCGTGGCGAATGTGAAGCACATCTACCCGCTTCTCTTTCTCCAGAACGCGGTAGATCACTCGGTAAACGTGGGGCTTTTGACCGTAAAGAAGATGCCTCAACTGGGCTCTTTCGAGCGTCACTGGACAGCGGTTGGGCATCTCCTTGACGCTGCGAACGGACTCTCTCAGGCCTAGGTACCATTCCAAGGCCTTTTCGGAATGCTCGGCTCCGATTTGCTCGAACAGGCCTGCGAGGTCGCGCTCGGCACGGGCGGTTATGCTAACGCGATATGCCATGGGCGGTTTCAAACTCGGCAAAGAACTCCTCGATCGGGCGAATCTTTCCTTGCCTTGCATCCTCCAGGCCTTGGCGGATTCCCTCTTCGGCGTTGGCTCGCGCGGCAATGTCCAGCAGGCGCTGATAGGCTTCGGCGTCCTGTACGACGGCCGCTGCCTTTCCGTTCACGGTAAGCACCATGGGTCGTTTGCTCCGCTTGAGTTGCTTCATAAAGTCGCCAGAAGAGCGGCGGAATGTTGTAAGGGATTGGATGTCCGTTGTAATGTCCAGCATATGCGCCTCCCGTTCAAGCACCTTTTTAGGTGCTTTCAGAATACCGCATTTCCGTAAGGTTGAATACAGAGCGAAGCATCAGATCACACGCTGACAAGTGAAGCATCGTACCAAACATCAAGAATGTCTCCAGCCAGAAGGAATCGATAACCCGGGGGTAAGCCAAGGAGGCGCGCAATCTCGTGGTGGTCTTCATACAAATGGTACGTATGGAGTGGAGCAAAGAAGTCGGGTGCATCCGAGAAGACTTCTCCACACCAGATATACCAGCCGCTCGTATCACCCACAACGGAGTGGCGAAGACCGTTGATAGGAATCTGGCCCTTTGTCGATAGTGCAAAGCCCGTCTTCGTGTTGAGTGGAGTTGCTACATACTCTGTTGCATACTGAATACAAAGAGTCTTTTGTTGCTCCTCGATTCCTTTTTGAGAGTCCATTTCAATCTCTCCTCATTCGTCCATCGAATCGCTGGTTGAGGCTTCAAAAAATGCTTGAACATCTGTAATTGTCCCCGTCATGCGGTACGGCGGCAGGCTGGCGAGGAAGGTTTGGCCGTATCGTTTTTGTGTGATGCGGTTATCGAGCAGCACCAGCACGCCGCGATCTTCAAGCGAACGGATCAGGCGGCAGAAGCCTTGCATTCATGTTACGGCGATGTGCTCGAAGCGCGGCGCGATTGGGTGTGTCGAGTCCTGGAAAAGGTCTTTTTAGCCGCGCGGCGGTGATACAATGTAGATATAGGGGTGAACATGCAGGCACAAGTGCTGAAATGGGGAAATAGCCTGGCTGTGAGGATTCCGAAGCACGTGGCGGAGGACGCTCACTTTGAGGCCGGAGACTCGCTGGAGATTGCTGTGGGCGTCGATGGGATTGTGCAGTTGCACCGGGTTGGCGCAATACCGACCCTGGCTCAAATGGTGGCTCAGATTACTCCTGAAAATCGATATGCGGAAGTGCCGCTCGGGGCGGAGATCGGAAGGGAAATCGTCGAATGGTGACACCGTACGTTCCGGACACCAGAGATATCGTTTTCATAGATTTCGATCCCCAGGTTGGCCGGGTACAGGCAAAGCGCAGGCCAGCCTTGATCTTGACAGATCTGCGTTACAACCGAGCAAGCGGACTGGCGGTCGTTTGTCCATTGACCAGCAAGGTGAAGCCGTACCCGTTTACTTTGCCGATCACCGTTGGGGGTGTTGAAGGGGCCGTGCTTGTGGATCAATTGAAGAGCATGGATTGGTCTGGCCGCGGGGCTGAGTTCCATTCGAAGGCGCCTCCATCCATGATGTCGAAGGTGCGCCAATACATTGCGGTACTGCTGCAAATCCCAACCAGGCAGTGAAATCATCTTAACGAATCTTTGTTGCCGGGCGGACATTCCCTCCGAGGATCATTAGCCGGTTCCGCCTCGCTCGAAGAACTCCTGCACGTCCGTAATCGTCGCGGTCATCCGGTAGGGCGGCAGGCTGGCGAGGAAGGCTTGGCCGTATCGTTTTTGGGTGATGCGGTTGTCGAGCAGCACCAGCACGCCGCGATCTTCAAGCGAACGGATCAGGCGGCCGAAGCCTTGCTTGAGGGTGAGCACCGCTGCTGGAACCTGATAGTCGAAGAAGGGCTTGCCGCCGGCCTCTTCAATGGCCTTCATGCGCGCTGCAACCACCGGGTCGCTGGGAACGGCAAAGGGCAGCCGGTCAATGATGACGCAACTCAGCGCCTCGCCCTGCACGTCAACGCCCTGCCAGAAACTGGAAGTCCCGAAGAGGACCGCATTGGGCGTTTCTCGGAACTGCTCCAAAAGCGCTTTGCGCGGAGCCGTGCCGTGCAGCAGGATGGGAAAGTCGAGCACCGGCATGAGGCGCTCGTAGAGGTCGCGCATCTGGCTGTAACTGGTGAAGAGGCAAAAGGCGCGTCCCTTCGTAATTTCAAGCACACGGCGGATGCAGCGAGCAGCGGCCTCGGGAAACTCGGGATCGCGGGGGTCGGGCATCTCTGGGGGCAGATAGAGCAGCGCCTGCTCGCCATACTTGAAATGGGACGGAACCACCAGCTCGCGCGCCTCGCTCAGACCCAGACGCTTGCGCATGTGTTCAAAACCGCCCTGGACGGTGAGCGTTGCCGAGGTGAGCACGACGGTGGGAATCGTTTCGAATACCAGCTCGGAGAGCAGTGCGGAAACGTCGATGGGCGTAGCCTGCAAAAACGTCGTCCTCGATTGCGGCCTGAATCCGCTCCGCGTCCCCGTGGACGAATTATCTATCCCGCCGCCGGAGACGCGGCGCTCCATCCAATAGACCATGTTGTTGGCGTTGGATTCGAGCAGAAACTCAAGCTCGGAGCGTAGGCGCGTGACGCGCTTCTTCAGCCCCGGCGCCTCGTCGATGCCTTTCAGCGCCTCCATCTCCGTTTCAAGCCGCCGCAGCGTGGTGCGCACAGCCATGTAGAGGTCGCCCGAGGTTTCAAGGAACTCCTCGCGCGCCGTGAAGGGCTGACGGCCGTCGCCGGCCATGGGCAATCCGGCAAAGAACAGCCGGGCGCGTTCGCGGAGCTGCTGCGTGGCTGCCGGCAGGTTCTGTGCGCCTTCTTTACCGCGCAGCAACGCGTCGGTATCGCGCGCCAACTCCTCAAATCGTATGTTGCTCACCGAAAGCCCAAAATAATTTGAGGCGACTTCTTCCAACTCGTGCGCCTCGTCGAAGACCACCGCGGCGGCCTCGGGCAGAATACCTGCATCGGGCGCGCCTGCGGCCTCCTGCCGCACGCTGAGGTCGGCAAAGAACAGGTGGTGGTTGACGATGATGATGTCCGATTCGAGTGCCTTGCGCCGCATTTCGGTAATGAAGCAGCGGCGATAGTCCGGGCAGGTTGACCCCAGGCAGGCTTCAGTGCGCGCATCCAGCTTGCTCCACAGCGCGCTGGACTCGGGCATCCCGGATAGCTCGGCGCGGTCGCCGGTTTCCGTGGTCTGCTCCCACTCGCTGATCTGCCGGTACTGGTCGATCTCTTCGAGTCCCGACAAAATCGGCTGGGTGCGCAGAGCGGCCAGCTTGTGGCGGCACAGGTAGTTAGCACGGCCCTTCATATAGCAGACGCGCAGCGGGCCCAGTAGCGTTTCGAGGAAGGGAATGTCGCGGAAGTAGAGCTGGTCCTGGAGGGCCTTGGTGCCCGTGGACACGATGACGCGCTGGCCGGTGCGTAATGCGGGCAGCAGGTAGGCCAGCGTCTTGCCAGTGCCTGTGCCAGCCTCGACGATCAGGTGGCGGCGCTCGGCGAGAGCCCGCTCCACGGCCTTGGCCATCTCCAGTTGTCCCGGCCGGTACTCGAAGGGCAGTGAGGATTGCGCCAGAATGCCGCCCGGCACAAAGAACTCATGGAGGGTGGGTAGTGCGCGGGTTGTCGTGTCGCTGGCAGCCATCGGGACTCACTCCATCATAGAGAGTGAGCCTCTTCTGTTGACTGCATTGCCGCTGATGCGGAATCAAGGGCAAGACGGATCCCTGTAAAAATCCAATATCTTGCCCGAGTAATTTGAGTGCTACGGCTTCTCACTGCGGCCCTGGCTATAGCGCGAGTCCATCCATCGGCCGATCATAAAAGCCTCTTCGAGACTGGTTGCGCCTTCAGGCGCCCTTGCGCTTTTGATCAGCTTCTTGCGGACAGTTGCGGCGCGCTGGGCGGCCACCGCCTTCTCCGCTGCGGCGGCGTACGGATTGACCACATTGGAGTTCATTTGGCTTCGCTGGATGTGCATCGTCACCTCACCACCGGTGACGATGCAATTAGGTGGCCTGCATTGCGCGGGGTAGATGAGAAAATATTCACCTTAGAAAGGCGTTGCACCGCGTTCGACCCAGATGGTTGAATTAACGATATTTAGCCATGGCCTATACTATCTACAGGCACGGACTCAGCTCTCGCGGCCGTTGAGAGAGGCAGAGCCGGGGCAAGAAGCCATTGTTCTGCGAGGGAAGCAGCCGGTGGCGAAGATTGTGCCGATACAGCCGCAAGTGCCGCTGAATCCTCCAGTCTCTGAACATCCGGAGAGATGACCCGCTTAAGCTAAAGAGTCTGCATCGTTGGATTTGGCCTCGCAACGCCGTGGCCGAATCTTCGATTTGTATGGTGTAAACCGAGTCTTGATTTGACGTAGAGTGTCGGCCCGACAGGGCCAAATGGCGACTGGAGATTATTTTGGGGAAGTATCGCAGATCGGTTGTACCCACGCAGCCCGGCGCTGCCGCGCTGCCGCTGGTGGCCATTGTAGGCCGTCCCAACGTGGGCAAATCCACGCTCTTCAACCGCCTCACCAAGAGCCGCCGGTCGATTGTGGGCGACGAGCCGGGCATCACCCGCGACCGCATTTATGGCGAATACGATTGGGCCGGACGCCAGTTTCGCCTGGTGGACACGGGCGGCATTGTGCCCGACGACCCCGAACTGATTCCCAGCGAGATTTACGCGCAGGCGAAGGTGGCTCTGGAAGAAGCCGACGCGCTGGTGCTGGTGGTGGATGCGCGCACGGAGCTGGCCAGTCCCGACTACGACCTGGTGAAGCTGCTCATTCGAGGCGGCAAGCCCGTCTTCCTGGCTGTGAACAAAGTCGAGGGCGAGGCCATGGCCTTTGCCGCGGAGAACTTCCGCCAGCTCGGCCTGCGCAACGTTTTTCCCATTAGTTCCGAGCATGGGCTGGGTATTGGCGACCTGGTGGAGGCCATTGCCGAAGCGATTCCAGCGCCGCCGGAGGCTGTGCTAACCGAAGAGGAGACTCTTGCCATTCGTGAGGCCGAGGACGCGCTAGCCGAAGAGGCCGAAATCTCCGAGGGAGGGCCAGTCGAGGCGGAAGAGGAGTCTGAAGAGCTTAGTCCGCTTCATCGTACGCATGGTGAGTATGAGCAGCACGAGACTTCGGTGGCCATCATCGGGCGGCCCAACGTGGGCAAGTCCACGCTGCTTAATGCGCTGACCGGCACCGAGCGGGCTATTGTTTCTCCCATCGCCGGCACCACCCGCGACGCGGTGGACGAGCTGGTCGAGTTCGAGGGCGGCCACTTCCGCTTTGTGGATACGGCCGGCATCCGGCGCAAGGGCAAGACCACTCTGATGGCGGAAAAGATGAGCGTGGTGATGGCGCGGCGGCACCTTGAGGCTGCGGATGTGGCCCTGCTGGTGCTCGACGCCACCGACGGAGTGACGGCCGCGGACGCCACCATCGGCGGCTATGCACACGAGAGCGGCCGCAGCGTGATCATCCTCGTCAACAAATGGGACGCGGTAACCACGGGCCGCACCGACGGCAAACCGCCCGCCGATCGCGAGATCTTCGAGAAGCAACTGCGCACGGTGCTCAAATATCTGCATTACGCGCCGGTTATCTTTCTCTCCGCGCTTGAAGGCACCGGCCTGGGCCGCGTTCTAAACGAAGTGAAGGCCATTGCCGCCGAGCGCCGCAAGCGCGTCTCCACCGGCCAGATGAACCGCTTCCTCGAAAAGATCGACTTCCAGCGCGCGCCGGTGCCCATGGCCAAGCGCATCCGCATCTTCTACATGACCCAGGCCGCCGTTGCGCCGCCGACGTTTATTCTTTTCACCGACCGCGACATCAAGCTGCATTTCAGCTTCGAGCGATTCCTGGAAAACCAGATCCGCGAGGCCTTCGGTTTCAAAGGAACGCCGATATGGTTCAAGATCCGGGCGCGGAATGCGGAGAAGAAGGACTAGCAGGGAGAATCAGGACTTTGGCGCTACGATGGGCGATTGTGCATCTCGGCGCTGGATTCTTGGCGAGGATAACTGAAATTCAACCGAGACTGGCTTGCCGTTCCCACCGGCTACCAGGACAATCAAACTCTCGCTTTCGCGGGCTAACTTTTCACCCTTCGCGCCGGTGTAGGCTTCCAGAAACATCCAGGCGGCTGGGCCTTGCGGCAATTGATTGGACTGGGGCGGTCCAAATTTCTTTGCGAGCCGGTCGGAAAGGTCCGATGCGAAGGCGGCATCGGGAGTAAAGTCGGGAAGCTCCTGGCGAGAGTCAATGCGATAGAGATGTCCCAACGCCGAGAAACTGAAATCGTAATCAATCCCCTGTTTCGACCCCTGGTACTGACCGCCTCCGACTGGGATGAGCGGGACATTGGCAAGGGCCGTCACTTGCTCGACTGTCATGTCGAGCGCGAAGCCGTTTATGTCGTGGGCCAACAAGCCATTTTCCTGAGCGGAACCGGTGCTGGCAAACGCGCCGAGGAGGCCGATCGCCAAGCACGAGCCAAGCGCCGTCCGCATGCACCTCTTCCGACGGAAATAGCCCGTGATTGCGGCAGCGCAGAGGGCAGTCAGAACTGAAAGCGCGGCTGAAATGAGGACTGGGATCAGTGCTCCGTTCACAAAAAATCGCTCCTTCTTGCAACCCGACAGTCAGTCATATTACGGCTGCGGTTGGCTCGATGAGGAAGAATCGGCCGCCGCATCGTTCAGTTTGGTCACATGCACGCTGGCCTGTGTTTCGGGGACGGTGCCGTCGTTGACCTGGACCTCGGTTGGCTTGCCTTGGATGAGAATGCGCTGGACGGCCTTGCCGCGGGCGGGAACCAGCAGGCGCTCGGTGACTGAAGTGGAATCGGTGCGCACGGTTACGGGAACTTCGGCGGAGGCGTAGCCGCTGTTGGCCACGTTGACGGCGACCAGCCAGTTGCCCGCCGATGTGGTGGTGGGGAAGACGCCCTCGATGCTCAGGTCGGGCAGGCCCTTGTCCGCATCGACCCAATCGGCGGAGAACCAGGAGAGGTCGCGGTGGTCTCCGGCGTCTTCAAGCAGCTTTTCAAAAGAGCTGCGCCCTGCGGATTTGCCGGCGGCAGGATCGTAGGCGCGGAGGGCTGCGGAAAGCGCCGGGTCGCCGGCCAGGTCGCGCAGCATCCAGAGGACATAGGCGGCCTTGGCGCGGTAGTAGACGGGCGAGATGGCGGCTGCCAGTGGCTGGCCGGAACTCAGGCCGGGGCTTTCGGGCTCGGCAAGCGCCAGGGCGGAACGTGATGCCTCAAGCACGCCCAGTGCCTGGTCGCGGCCGTGCTGTTTTTCAACCCACAGCGTGCCCATGAAGTTGGCAACGCCCTCGTCAAGCCAGGCGGGCGGAGGCGGCGTATTGGGCGAATTCGGTCGGAGCCAGGCGTGAGTAAGCGCGTGGGCCAGAATGCCGTCGAGCTGATCGGGAGCGGATTGCGGGATGGCAGTGGCCAGCAGCGCGCCGGTCTCGAAGGGCGCGTCTTGCGGGTCGGGCAGGTCAAGCAGGGTGAGCTGGGAGCGGGGCCGCTGGCCAAGCCAGCCCTGCAAGAAAGGCGTGACCTCGGCTTCCGCGGAGGTCCAGGCCTGCACGGATGGTTCTTCATCCGGCAAGGCCCAGGCTGTGAGATTTGCGCCTGTGTGGGGCGTGCGGATGGCGACAAAGAGGCTGGGCGCCTCGAATCCGAGTGTGGCGCCGTCGAGGCTGGCCGTGGCTACGCCGGCTACCTCCTTTGCCTGGTCGAGATCGTTGGGTTCAGTGACGTTGAGCGCGGCCGGATGGCCGTTGATCAGAGCCACCGTGGGCGCCTGGCCGTGGGGAAACTCGACCGTGAGGCGCAGGCGGAAATGCGCGCCGGTCAGCCTGAGTTTGTGCAGGCCGATCTCGTCGAAAAGGCGCGCCCCATCGCCCAGGATCACGGGCACGCTCGAAACCGGATACCAGACCACATTGCCAAAGCCACGCAGGCCGGTGAAGGGAACGCCGATCTGGTCCCAGTCCGAGTGAAGCGCCACATCGCCGGGGGTTCCGATGACCTGGAGGCGCTGGGCAGAGGGGGAGATGATGCCTGAGTACGTCACGTCAAGCTGAAGGCTCTGGCCCGGCGGCAGGGGCTGGCTGAGGGACACCGCGGCCTCGTGCAACTGGCCGGTATGGTCGGCGTCGGAGTTGAGCGTGGCCACGGCGAAGGAGACATCCTTGCCGCCGATGCGAATCCGCTCCCAGTTGAGCGAGGAGGAGAGCTGCAAGGGGATACGGGTCAGTGGCATTTTGCCGTCGTTGCGCACGGTGAGCAGCGCGCGAACGGCAAGATGCTGCTCGGCGGTGCGCAGCCGCACATCCAGATCGAGATCGGTGAAGGTAACGGCGCGCCGGTCGGCGTCTTCGGCTGTAGGCTCCGTGGCCATCTTGGGCGCGGGCTGGGCGGCAGGCGGGTTAGCGGAGGTGGTGGTCTGGCCGTTCTCGTCGATGGAGCGGGAAAAGATGACCTGGCCTTTGGGTTGCTGGTCAGGCGGAGACGAAGCAGTCTGCGCAAGGCATGAGTAAGACACCAAGCCGAAAACAACGATGGCGGCAAGCGCGGCTCGGCTTTCCATTGAGTCTGGAGTTCGGACAAACAAGAGCTTCAAGATCCCAAGCCTTTCTGCTTCTTTGGTTTGGACGCGGCGGCGGGGATGGGGCGAGCGCTGGCGCTGGCACTCGCCGCGTTGCGGCGCTGGCGGAAGGCCTCGTAGAGCACTACAGCCCCGGCTGCGGAGACATTGAGCGAGCTGACGCCGCCGGCCATGGGAATGCGCAGCAGATGGTCGCAGGTGCGCCGGACCAGATCGTGCAGGCCCGCGCCTTCGCGGCCCAGAACGAGGACGCAGTCACCGGTCAGGTCGAACTGGTCGTAGTCGGCGGTTCCGCGCTCGTCGAGACCAATGATCCATAGGTTCTGGCGCTTGAGCTCTTCAAGCGCCCGCACCAAATTGACTACGCGGGCTATGCGCAGGTGCTCGGCGGCTCCGGCGCTGGCCTTCATCGCCACTGGGCTCAGGGGCGCCGCTCGCCGTTCGGTGAGCACTACGCCGTCCACTCCGGCTCCATCGGCCACGCGCAACAGAGCGCCCAGGTTTTGCGGGTCTTCCACGCCATCCAGAGCCAGCAGCAGGCGGGCTGCGCCGGGCTGGTCTGGCGTGAACAAATCCTCGATGGTGAGAAACTCCTGCGGGCGCACCATGGCCACCACGCCCTGGTGCGCGGCGGTCTTGGCCAGCAGCGTCAACTGCTCACGCGGTTCCTGACGAACGCGCACGCCCGCCAGGCGGCAGGCAGCCACCAGCCGCTCCAGCCGCAGATCTTCGCGCTCGCGCGCCACCAATACATGATCGAATCGCCGCTTACCGGCCTTGAGCGCTTCCTCGACCGGATGCACGCCGTAGAGAACTTCCATAGTTGATAGTGTAGTTGCCGCAAGGCCTAGGAAGACAGCTTGGCGCTGGCCAGGCGGTTCAGGCTTACGCCTTGTTCGGCGGCCTGCAAGGCCAGTGAGCGATGCACCTGGGGCGGGATGCGCACACGGAACGCGCCACTGTAGTGCTTCTCGGCCAATGGAGCGGGAATCGGCTCCGCTGACGCCTTCATATCCTGCACGACTTCGCGGACCATTTTGCGAATTCCGGCGAGCGCGGCTTCGGGGGTCGCGGCAAGCCAGGACAGAGACGGGAACTCAACGCAGAGGCCAGCGTGTTCCCCGTCCTCCGCCGACCAGGTTACGCGATAGGTGTAATGGTCATTTTTCATCGTCTGGCTCCGTTTGTTTTTCAGCTTCCATGGCCCTTAGTTTGTCGATGGCCAGCAGTACCTGACGAACCTGATAAGCCTTGGCCTTTCCCTTGTCCTCTTGAATGTTGACGCGCGGATCGCCGGGCCAGGGGGTCTTGAAGACGGCATGACTGGTACCGCGCTCGCGATATTGCGCCGTCTAACTGTTAGTCTCGTGTGACCTTCGCTTCCAATACTGGGTTTTCAATCTACTTTCAGCCGCAGCGTTGTAAAGAATCTCGCAATCACAGAATGCTCCCTTTCCCATGAGTACGTGGAACACATCCGACCAATCCGACTCTTCAAAGCCGCAAAGTTGTAGTGCCTGCTTCGCATGGCGGAAGTCACCGGAACATGTTTGTGGCCGTGCATTACTACTTTCAGGCAAAAACACCTCGTCAAGCGCAGCAAAAAAATTCTTCTTTTGCAGCACGCCCATAACATCTGACGTTATTGACGCGATAAATTCCTCGTCCGGGTCGTCTCCGACCTCTTCTGGACGTTCGTCCGGCGTGAGTTCAAACCACTGCGTATCCGCGAGGGTGGAGTCGTAGTAGTCCTTGGGAATCAGGTGCACAATGTAGTGGTACCTCTGGCGGGGGTACAGGCCTCTGAACCGCTCATCAATGAAAAACAACGCGATTCGGGACGGGTCTTGCTCCCAATATTCTGCACGTACAACCATCTCGGGATACGAAGCCCGAACAAATCCTCGAATGTCAGACTCGATTTTGGCGAGACGGATATCCTGCATGACTATTACATCCTAACCAGTTCTGGAGGCAGTTTCATCGATAGTTTTCTTGATCGGCCCAAGCTCCTTGTCGTGTACACGACCGATTCTTTGTAATCCCACCCAGATTTTCTGAAGTGGCCGCTTCAGGGCAGGATCGTGTTGTCGATGAGGCGGGTTGGTCCCACGTATGCGGCGACGGCGAAGAGGGTTCCGGGGACAGCGATTTCCACGGGTTCCAGTGTGGCCCAGTCAACCGTGGCGATGTAGTCGATGCGGACTTCGGGTTCAGCAGCGAAGGTTTGGTGCGCCGCTTCGATGATCTTGCTGGCTTGACGCTCGCCTGAAGCTGCTAGAGCTTCGGCTTGGCGGATAGCGCGGCTGAGGACTAGCGCCTGGATGCGCTCGGCGGGGCTGAGGTAGCGGTTGCGCGAGCTGAGAGCCAGGCCGTCGGGCTCGCGCACGATGGGGCAGACGATGATTTCCGCGGGTAGGCGGAGGTCGGCCACCATGCGGCGCAGGACGGCTACCTGCGCGGCATCTTTCTGGCCGAAGAAGGCGCGGTCGGCCTCGGCGGCGATGAGCAGCTTGGCGACGACAGTGGCTACGCCGCGAAAGTGGCCGGGGCGCGATGCGCCGTCGAGTCGGTTGCTCAGGCCTTCGACTTCGACAAACGTGGCTGCACCGGCTGGATAAAGCTCTTCGACGGGTGGAGCGAAAATTACGTCGGCCCCTTCGGCTTGGGCGAGAGCGCAGTCGGCCTCAAAGGTGCGGGGATAGCGGGCGTAGTCTTCGTTGGGTCCGAACTGGGTGGGATTGACGAAGATGCTGACGGCAACGTGGCCGGTGGAGTATTTGGCGGCGCGGATCAGCGAGGCGTGGCCGGCGTGGAGCGCGCCCATGGTGGGCACCAGGCCGATTGTATTGCCGCCGCCGGCGCGGGCCGCGTTTCTAAATGAGCGGGACCATTGGCGAAGTTCGGCGACGGTATGCAGGACTTCCATCAGACTTGTCTCAGCGTTCCTGTCTTCTGGGTTGCTGCCTGATTGGCGTCGAGGGCTCGGCGCACCGCCTCGGGCAAGTGATAGCTTTCTTCGTCCGATGGGAAGGCGCGATGCTCGACGTCTTCGCGATAGTGCTCGATTGCGCCGCGGATGAGCGCGCCCGCGTCGGCGTAGCGGCGGACGAATTTGGCAGCGGGCGAGAAGGTTAGGTTGACGAGGTCGTGGAAGACAAGAATCTGGCCGTCGCAATCCGGCCCCGCGCCAATGCCGATGGTCGGAATGGGCAGTTCCGCGGTGATGGCGGCGGCGGCTTCGCGAGGAATGCCTTCGAGTACGATTGCGCCCGCTCCGGCATGGGCCAGGGCGTGTGCATCGGCCTTGAGCTGTAGGACTGCTTCGGCGGTGCGTGCCTGCACGCGGTAGCCGCCCATGCGATGCACACTTTGCGGAGTGAGGCCCAGGTGGCCAATGACGGGGATTTCGGACTCGGTGATGGCGCGAACGAGTTCCAGGCGCGCGCCTTCGATCTTGACGGCCTCTGCGCCGGCCTCTTTGACGAAGCGGATGGCGTTGGCCAGGCCTTCGCCGACCGTGCCGTGATAGCTGCCGAAGGGCATGTCTGCCACGATGAGCGCGCGACGGACGGCGCGGCGCACGGCGCGGGTGTGGTGCAGCATCTCGTCCACTGTGACGGAGAGAGTGTTTTCGTGGCCCAGCACCACCATGGCCAGCGAGTCGCCCACCAGCAACAGGTCGATTCCGGCTTCGTCCGCCAGCCGCGAGGATGAGTAGTCGTAAGCGGTGAGCGCACTGATGGGTTTGCCCTGGCGCTTCATCTCGGTGAGCGCGGGCACGGTAACTTTTGTGATGGAGTTTGCGTGGGGCGCGGGATCTGCGCTGCCGGGGAATTGGGTGAGGCTCATGGTTGTCTCCAGTGCCGCTCCGAAAACGCAGGATGCGACCCGAACAAGCTGAGTATACGCCCGACGGTGGGGGCGGGAGCAACAGCAACCTACGACCCGCAGGTGAGAACGGTAGGTCAAGGCATTACAGGCTGCGGTGGAGGTGGGGCATCTACAGAATCTGGGTCGACCGGCTCCCGGTTATTCGATCTCTTTCTCGGCGCGCAGCTTTTCAAGGACGTGCGCGAGATTGTCGGTGGCCTTCGTGTAGTTAGGTAAATGGTTCTCGGGCGTGAGAACTTGCAGCGCCAGCCGGTACGATTCGGCGGCCTTGTCCAATTTCCCCATCGACTCAAGCGCATAGCCGAGGTTGTTTTGCGCTCCGGCCCACTGGAGCGGAACGTTCTCCCGCGTCCATTCCTTGAGCGCCTCGCGGAAGGCCGCAACTGCGGCTTCCTTGCGTTCTGTTCCACTCTCGCGCTCGCCGAGCGTCGAGAGCACAGCGCCCAGGTTGTTCTGCGTCGTGGCCCAGTCGAGCGGAACCTTCACCCGCGTCCGTTCCTTGAGCGCCTCAGCGAAGGCCGCAACCGCAGCTTTCAGACTTTCTGTCCCACCCTCTCGTCTTCCGAGCCTCCGAAGCGCAGCGCCGAGGTTGTTTTGCATCATGGCCCACTGGAGCGGAACCTTCTTCCGCGTCCATTCCTTGAGCGCTTCGCGGTAGGCCGCGACCGCGGTTTCCAAATGTTCTGTATTATTCTCTCGCTCGCCGAGTACCGAGAGTACATTGCCGAGGTTGTTCTGCGTCCCTGCCCATTGAAGCGGAACCTTCTCCCGTGTATACACCTTAAGCGCCTCGCGGTAGGCTACAACCGCGGCTTCCAGGCGTTCTGTTCCGCTCTCGCGCTCGCTGAGCCTTGAGAGCGCAGTACCTAGGTTGTTTTGCGTCATGGCCCAGTCGAGCGGAACTTTCTCCCGCGTATATTCTTTGAGCGCCTCGCGGAAGGACGCAACCGCGGCTTCCAGGCGTTCTGTCCCGATCTCACGCTCGCCGAGACTCGCGAGCCCATTACCGAGGTTATTTTGCGTCGCGGCCCATTGGAGCGGAGCCTTCTCCCGCGTATACTCCTTGAGCGCCGAGCGGTAGGCCGCGATGGCCCTATTGAGCGCATTCGAGTCACCGCGCTGTTCTCCAATCGCGCGCTCCGCAACCGCATAGGAGCACATCAATAATCCGCGCTGGTCCGGTCCCATGGAGGCGGGGAGATTGGCGACAATTCCGCTGAGTTTTTCGGCTACGGGGAGGAGCACATCGGCGACGTATTTGCCCGCATTAAATGCGGGCAAGGCAAGCTGGGCGGCGATGGCGGCAAGAGCCGCGGCCAACTCGGGACCGAAATCCGGCGCGAGGAGCAGCTTCTCGGTGAAGGTGAACCGCTTTTGTTCCGCGCCATCGTGGGCGCGGGAGGTGAAGCGGAGTTCCACGAGCTTGGAATCCTGAAGGATTTGGCCCCAGATAAGCAGATCGCCCTCATATCTTTTGTGATTGAGATACCTTTGGCCCTTGCGGTTGGCGGCGAGCGCGTCGTCTTCAGGATTGCCCTTCTCCTGGGCTCGGGGTCTGATTCCAGCGCGCAGAATCTGGACGCTGGCGCCCAACTGTTCCCTGAGGGAGAGCAGGATGTGGTTGCGGTGAGAACCCTCATGGTCATCGCCCTTGAATTCCGCTACGTAGACGGCAACCTTGCCCGGCTTGGGCTTGCCATCCGGATGCCTGCGGCGTTCCCACCAGAGGTTCCAGAGAGCAAGCACGATGGCGATGGCAATCCAAAGCAGAAGGGTAACGATTGCCGTGAGTTCCACCGGAGTTGCTTGATGCTTGATCGTGTCCGGCAGCTTTTCCGTGAGTTTGAACACGGAGAGAATCGCCGTAAGCGCCGCAGCGAGAAGAAGAGCGATGGTTTTGGGATCGAGGAAGACTTCTAGCAGACGCTTCCTGGCTGGATCGGACGGCACGGGGCACTCCTCAGGATGATGGGCCGATGATGTTCTTCATCATGGCACGGGTTGGACCCTTTCGTCAGTCTTTATCTGCGGGCATTTGCGGGCAGAAGAGGTGTAATAGAGGTCCTTCGACCCACGACACAAGCGACAAGGACGAGTAGCAGGGCTCCGGGTTCCACTTGCGGTTGGTTCGCCTCGCGCTGCACACTGGAAGACAGGATGCTTTCTCCTCTGGCTTCGGGGATCTATGTGGGGATGGGCGCTGCGGCCGCATTGGGACTGGCGGCGGGCGGGTGCGCGTATGCGGCGCTGTGGCCGGGGTCGCAGCTCTTCGGCGAAACGCTGATTGCGCCGTCGCGCCCAATCGAACTGGCGCTCACCTTCGACGACGGTCCCAACCCCGCATGGACGCCGCGACTGCTGGATATTCTGGCTACCCATCAGGTGCGGGCAACGTTTTTTCTAGTGGGCAGCTATGCCCATGCTGAGCCTGCGCTGGTGCGGCGGATTGCCGCGGCTGGGCACTTGATCGGGAACCACTCCTGGAGCCACGCAAACCTGGCGCTGACCCCCGCCAACCGGGTGCGGGAAGAGCTGGCCCGGACCTGTGAGACGCTGGAGCAGTTTGCAGGCGTGCCGGTGCGCTATTTTCGCCCGCCGTTTGGCGCGCGCAGGCCCATCGTGTTTCAGCTGGCAAGGCAGCTGGGGATGGTTCCGGTGCTGTGGAACGCGATGACGACGGACTGGAACGAGTCCTCAGCAGACAGGATTGCGGAGCAGCTGGCGGAGAAGGTGGACCACCTCAAGATACGCGGATTGGCGGCCAACATCGTGCTTCACGACGGCAGCCATCGTGGCCTGGGCGCGGATCGGGGTCCATCCGTGGCCGCTGCCGGGCAACTGATTGCGCACTACAAAAGCACGCACCGGTTTGTGGCGCTGGATGCGTGGGGTTAGCAATCCGGTTGATTGCTAGTCGTGGTCTCCCACCTTCCGCAAAACGCGCGGAGGAATGGGCACCCAGATTTGTGCGACTATTCGGCCAGTACGGCTTTGAATGCCTCGCGGGCGGCGGCGATGGTGGCGGCGACTTCTGCTTCGCCGTGCGCCGTGCTTAGGAACGCTGCTTCAAATTGCGAGGGCGGCAGCCAGACGCACTGATCGAGCATGGCACGGTGGAAGCGGCCGAAGGCGGCGGTGTCGGACAGAGCAGCTTGGTCGTAGTTCGTGACCGGGCCGGTCGTGAAGAACCAGGTCCCCATGGTGCCAACGCGGTTCAGGATTAGCGGGATGCCTGCGCGGGCGGCTTCGGCGGCCACACCCTCGAAGACGGCTTTGGCAGTGGCTTCAAGCTGGGGATAAACCTCGGCGGCATGATCCTGCAAATAGCTCAAGGTGGCGATGCCGGCGGCCATGGCCAGCGGATTGCCGCTGAGAGTTCCGGCCTGATAGACAGGTCCGAGCGGGGCGAGCAGGTCCATGAAGACGCGCTTGCCGCCAAAAACGCCCACGGGCAGTCCGCCACCGACGATCTTGCCGAGCGTAACCAGATCGGCGTCGATGCCGTAAAGCTCTAGCGCGCCGCCGAGGGCTACGCGGAAGCCGGTCATGACCTCGTCGACGATGAGAAGGGCGCCTTCGCGGGCGGTGAGGGCGCGCAGACCGGCTAGGTAGCCGGGGGCGGGCGGAATGCATCCGGCATTGCCGACGATGGGCTCCACGATCACGGCGGCAATTGCGCCGGGATGCATGGCGAAGGCGGCCTCGACCGCGGGCAGGTCGTTGTAAGGCAAGGCGAGTGTGAGGCTGGCGATCTCCTCGGGTACGCCGGCCGATCCGGGAATGCCCAGCGTAGCCACGCCGGAGCCGGCTTTGACCAGCAGCCCGTCGGAGTGGCCGTGGTAGCAGCCTTCGAATTTGACCACGATCTTGCGGCCGGTGGCGGCGCGGGCCAGGCGGATGGCGCTCATGGTGGCCTCAGTGCCGGAGCTGACGAAGCGCAGCTTTTCAATGGCCGGGAAGCAGGCGACGATGCGTTCGGCCAGGTCGGCCTCGGCGGCGGTGGAAGCCCCGAAGCTGGCGGAGTTGCGCGCGGCCCGCTGAATGGCCTCGACGACCGGCGGAAAGGCGTGTCCGAGGATCATCGGTCCCCAGGAACCGAAGTAGTCGATGTAGCGGCTGCCGTCAGCGTCGGTGAGCCATGCGCCCTGTGCGCTCTCGATAAACGGCGGCGCGCCACCCACTGCTCGGAAGGCCCGCACCGGGGAGTTGACGCCGCCGGGGAAGAAGCGCTCAGCGCGCTGTTGCAGGGCCTGGGAACGGATGCGAGTGGGCGTTGGGGTTTGGGAACTCATGGTGGGTTCAGTATAGAAGGTGGACGGATGCGCCTTGGCGGAATTGAATCGCGCCGATTTGCGGGGCATCTCGATGAGTGTGAGCGGGTTTGACGAGATCGGCGACCGCCTGCTGGTGGTTTTTGACGGGCACTGCGGCTTTTGCAACGGTTTTGTGCGCTGGTTGCTGCGGCGGGACCGGCGCGACCGGCTGCGCTTTGTGGCTTCCGAGTCGCCAAAGGTGGCTGGGCTGCTGGCGCGGCATGGAATGGGCGCGACGGACTTCGTATCGGGCCCAGACACGCTCCTGGTGGTGCGCGATCCGGATGGTCCGGCGGAGCGAGTGTTCGTTCGCTCTGCGGCGGCTCTGGAGCTGTTCGGTGAGTTGCCACGGCCGTGGACTGCTATGGCGGTCGTACTGCGGTGGGTTCCCAGCTTTCTCAGCGATTCGCTCTACCAGCTAGTTGCGCGTTGGCGGTATCGCATCTGGGGCCGGTTGGAGATCTGCCCAGTCCCGACGGCGGAGGAGCGGGCGCGGTTTCTGTAGTCCTCTGGAGGCGTCGATGGGACCAATGTTTCTCAGTTTTCCATTGGTTCCAGTTTTCCGGCTTTGAGCAGGAAACGCTGGCCACGCCAGACAATGGTGTTTCCAGCGAAGCCGGCCACCCAAACGCCCATGGCGATGAGGTCGCGCAAAGGCAGCAGCCACAGATTGGGCAGCACCTGATGGTCGCCGAGCACTTCGGCGCCGACCGTCATGGCCAGGGCGAGGCGCAGAAAGAAGCTCAGGCCCAGGAGCCATAGGCTCAGTGGGCTCAGTCCGCTGGCCAGCACATTGAGCAGAGCCAGTGGAAGCCCATGCGTAAAGAGGAGCCCGGCGTATCCCCAGGGGCGGGCGTCGCGAACGGTGCGTGCCCAGCGCAACTGGTGGTCGACAAAGGCGCGCCAGCCGTAGGCGGGAATAGCGGTTTCAACCACCTCCGCGGAAAGCACAACGCGGTAGCCAGCACGGCTTACCCGCGCGCCGAGTTCGTAGTCGTCAGCCAGGTGGTCCACCAGCGGGGCGAGGCCGCCGATCTTGTCGAGCGCAATGCGGCTGACGGCCAGCGTGGAGCCGAGCCCATAGTGAAGGCCGCCCTCGATCATCTTTGAGAGCAGCACGCCAGCCTGGAAGTCGGTTGCAATGCCCAGCGCCTCAAGCCGCGAGGGCAAAGTGCCGTGAGCGCGCCCGCGGTAGAGCGCGGTGACCAGGCCGACTTTTTTCTCTGCTTTGCCGTAATGGTGAGCTGGGAGGGATCCATCGAGAGACGGAGCGAAGTGAGCCATGACCCGCTCAAGATAGCGGGGAGAGACGGTAATGTCGGAGTCGTTGATGAGCAGGAAGTTGTTGCGGGCGTGAGTTGCCAGTTGCACCAGGGTGCTGACCTTGCCGTTGGTTCCTAGGTGGGTGGGGCAGCGGACGAGTTGAATGGATTGGGCTGGAAACTCCTTTTGCAACTGTTCGACAGCGGAGACGGCGGGGTCGGTGAGCGAGGAAACACCGAAGAGCATCTCCACATCGCCAGAGTAAGTCTGGCGGCAGTGGCTGCGGAAGGCTTCGATCATGCCAGGGTCAAGGCCCTTGAGAGATTTGAGGATGCTGATGCCAGGGGCAAAGGCCGGTAGCGTTGCGCGTCTGCCGGCAATGAAGACGCGCGCGGCCAGCATTGCGGCAAGAAAATAGCCCATGCCGGCGACGGTCAGCACTGTGGTGAGAATCTCGACAGATTGGGCAAGAGTGTTTGACATTCCAGGGGCCAGTGTAGCTGACACAGGCAACCCATACGGAACAGGGGGCAGGATGCAGCCTGGTCAGGTTGTGCGCATCCCTCCCACGAAATGGCTATAGTGGTCTGACCAGAAAGAGCCGTTCTTGAGCCGTGAGAGGGATTCTCATCCACGGAGACCGCACATAGAGTCATATTCGCGGCCGGGAGACTCCCGAAGCCATGGAGGTTACGAGATGGAAGTTCTCTGCAAGAGTACAAACGGGAACGCAGAGACCCAGTGCAGCGTGTGCGGACTGGGATTTGTGATGTTCTGGGAGCGGCAGTCTCGCTCGGAACGGGCCGAGATGCTCATCGAGATTCATAAGGTGCTGCGCAACCATCATCACAGCCAGAAAGGCGCAGAAGCTCATCCCGGCGTCGGGTTCTATGTTCCTGAACGGAACAGCCCCAATGCGCCGTCGGGCGTGGCTTTTCTGGGACAGGCACCTACCTGGGCGCTCTAAGCAGCGGTTGCGGGGTAACCAGCAACCGAAAGGCACCAAGCGGACTTGGTCTAGACAAACGAAGGCCGGGATTGTTCCCAGCCTTCGTTTGTGTTCGCTAGACTCTTCCGGAATCCAGGCTGGAGGTTAGACCGGCTGCACGTCGGCAGCCTGCCATCCCTTGGGCCCCTTCACCACGTTGAACTGTACGGCTTGCCCTTCCTGCAGACTCTTGAAACCACTCGAGTTAATTGCAGAGTAGTGCACAAATACGTCTTCGCCGTTCTGACGCGAAATAAAGCCGAAGCCCTTCGCGTCATTAAACCACTTCACAGTACCTTGTTCCATGTCGATCATGTTTCCTGGTTTGAATTGCGCTGGATGAATCGGAGCGACCACTGGCAGAATCTTGCTTGGGCGAGTGCTGCTGATGCCCGGTTCGAGTCTAACGCTGACGACAGTGTACCATTCCTCTTAAAAAAATAGGCGCCGGAATTCTCCTTTTTGTCCCATCTGGCGATTCCCACTTCTAGAACCTTTTGACTTTTATCGACTTATTGATAACCACCCGGCTGTGATACTGTGAGAGGTCGCCATGCCTCACGATCCCGTCTCCGATTTGTTGTCGCGCGCCACGGAGGTGCTGGAGGCGGAATTTGGGTCATTGCCAAGCTTTGAGCCAGCCTTTAAGAGCGCGGCCGACACAGTCGCGATGTCTCGGGTTTTGGAGGAGACGGCTCACCGCCTGGGGGACAACTACCCCTACTTTCATCCGCTCTATGCAGGTCAGATGCTCAAGCCGCCGCATCCGGTGGCCAGGGCGGCCTATGCGCTGGCCATGAGCATCAATCCCAACAACCACGCGCGAGACGGCGGGCGGGCCAGCTCGGAGATGGAGATTGAAGCTGTCGCCGGGCTTGCACGGATTTTCGGCTGGACGGAGGAATCCGGCTCGTATCTGGGCCATCTGACTTCGAGCGGAACGCTGGCCAATCTTGAGGCGCTTTGGGTGGCGGGACAGTTGGCGCCTGGGAGGCGGATTGTGGGGTCGGAGCAGGCGCACTACACGCACGGGCGCATCTCCGCCGTGCTGAAGCTGGAGTACGCGAGCATTGCTACCGACGATAGCGGCCGCATGAGTACAGACGCTTTGGAGACAGAGCTGCGAAAAGGCGATGTGGGAACAGTGGTGGTGACGCTAGGCACAACGGCTATCGGCGCCGTGGACCCGCTGGATGAGGTACTTGCGCTGAAGCAGCGCTACGGCTTCAGAGTGCATGTGGACGGAGCATACGGCGGCTATTTCCGGCTGATTCAAGAGGCGCTTGAGGAACCGGCACGGCGGGCTTACGCGGCCATGTTGGAGGCCGATTCGATCGTAATCGATCCGCACAAGCATGGGTTGCAGCCCTATGGGTGCGGGTGCGTCTTGTTTCGAGACCCGTCAGTGGGGCGATTCTACAAGCACAATTCACCGTATACCTATTTCACTTCAAAACAGCTTCATCTGGGCGAGATCAGCCTGGAGTGTTCGCGGGCGGGAGCGGCGGCAGTGGCTTTGTGGGCCACGCAGCGGCTGTTGCCGCTGACGCCGGGAGGCGAGTTTGCCTGCGGCCTGGCTCGCGGACATGCCGCAGCTCTGGAACTGGACCGGCGTTTGCGCGAGGAAGGGAATAGGAGCTTTCAGGCGCTGGCTGCCGGATCTCCCGAGCTTGATATTGTGGCGTGGAAACTGCGAGCGGAAACGCTAAAGTTAGCCTCGGAGTTGGCAAAGCGAGCTTTTGTGGCCTGCGCAACGCGAGATTTGCATCTGGCTCTTGTAGAATTGCCGCTGGTGTGGTTTGAGCCGCAAAATGGAAACGTAAACAGAGACAGGACCAGTATGGTCACCTGTTTGCGCTCTGTACTGATGAAGCCGGAACATGAGGCGTGGCTCGGCAGAATCTGGGAAAGATTGACCGCATCCTATGCGGATGCGATGGGAGAGTGGCGCTGATGGCGGAAGCAAGCAAGATTGGATCGAATGAAAAGGTTGTCATTCAGGCGGGGAGCTGTTCCGTGACCTTTCTCCCCAAGTTTGGCGGAAAGATAGCCTCGATTCTTGTTGGCGATCATGAACTGCTGCAGGCGCCTCTCGCGCCCTACGGGCCGCGCACCCAAACCATGAAGTTTGAGGAGGGCGACGCCAGCGGCTGGGATGAATGCCTGCCATCGGTTTCCGATTGCACGGTAAAGACCGCCGCGGGTACGGCCTTGGTTCCCGATCATGGGGATCTGTGGCGTGTGGAGTGGCAGGAGCTGGCAAAAAGTGCAATCTCAGCAAGCTTCCGTGGCCAGTGCTTCTCGCTTCCGCTGGCGCTGGAGCGGGCCGTCGCGCTCACCCAGACAGCCAAGGGCTGGAAGTTGAACGTGGATTACAAAGTAACCAATACAGGCGACGTTTCGGCGCCCTGGTCTTGGTGCGCTCATACCTCATATGCATCCGAGGCGGGTGACCGTGTTCTATTGCCAGGTTCGATTAAAACGCTGCGGCTGGAAGGCTCAGGCGGCGGCAGGCTGGGCCAGGGCGGCGACCAGGTGAGCTGGCCCGTAGCCACGCTAGTTAATGGCGGCAAAACTGACTTGAGCCTGGCCCAGGGACCAGAGACGGGCATTGGAGACAAGCTGTTCGCCGGTCCTCTTTCGGCGGCGGAGAACTGGTGCGCTCTTGAGCGGCCCAAAGCGGGGGTGAGGATCAAAGTGAGCTTTGACCCCACAGCCACGCCCTATCTTGGCCTTTGGATTTGCCATGGCGGCTGGCCAGACCGGCCAGGAACGAAACAGACCTGTGTTGCCATGGAGCCGTCCACGGCGCCCGTCGACTCGCTGGCGAAGACCGGGCCGTGGTCCCTCGAACTGGCTCCCGGCGCATCCTTTTCCTGGCCCATGGTAGTTGAGATTGAATCCATTTGAAGGTGAATTGACATGCATGATCCCGTTGTTTTGCGCACTTCGCACCTTGCCCGCTTCAATGCGGAACCGGCGATCTTCGTCGCGCCCGGCCGCGTAAACCTGATCGGCGAGCACACCGATTACGCAGAGGGCTTCGTGATGCCCGTGGCCATCAACTTTGCTACGCTCGCGGCCATCTCGCCGCGATCCGACGGCAAGATCGTCATCTGGGCCGAGAACTACAGCGAAGAAAAGACTTTCGACGCGGCGGCGAAGCCCGTGGCCAGCAAGCACTGGAGCGACTACCCGATGGGCGTCGTTTCCATCCTTACCGGCGAGGGCCACAAAATTCCCGGCTTCAGCCTGAGCATCTGGGGCGATGTGCCGCTGGGTTCGGGGCTGTCAAGCTCGGCCGCGCTTGAAGTGGTCACTGCGCTGGCCGTGCTGTCGCTCATCGATGCCAGCTATCCGGGACCGGTGCTGGCGCGGCTCTGCCAGCGTGTTGAGAACGAGTTTGTAGGCGCCAACTGCGGCATCATGGACCAGTTCATCTCAGCCAACGGCAAAGAGAATCACGCCCTGCTGCTGGATTGCCGCGATTTGAGCTTCCGGCTGGCGCCGATCCCGGCCAATGTCGCCCTGGTCATCGCAAACACTATGGTCAAGCACTCGATTGCGGGCGGCGACTATCCCACGCGCCGCCGGGAGTCTGAGGCAGCCTGCGCCATCATCAACGGCCATCGGGGCGGCGTGCCCTTCCTGCGCGATGCCACGCTCGAGGATCTGGCCAAATGGGGCCACGAGATGGAGCCAAAGTCGTACCTGCGCGCCAAGCACGTCATCACGGAAGACCTGCGCACGGTGGCGGCCAGTGAGGCTCTGTTGAAAGGCGACATGAAGGAAGTGGGCCGCCTGATGGGCGAGGCGCACACCAGCTACAGCAAGGACTTCGAGGGCAGTTGCGTCGAAGCCGACCTGATGGTCGAACTGGCGAATGAGCTGCCAGGGCTGATTGGTGCAAGGCTCACCGGCGGCGGCTTTGGCGGCTGCACGGTGAACCTTGTCGAGCAGGATCAGGCAAAGGCTTTTGCCGCTGAGCTGGGCAAGCGCTATGCAGCGAAAACCGGCATCACGCCCGAGATTCACATCTGCCATGCCTCCGGGGGCGCACGGCGGCTGTCCTAGGTTGTTACGTTTTTGCCTGGGTGTCCGAGGCCTCGGAACGGAGACTTCGGACGCTCGGCAGCCTAAACCAAGAAGAAGTACTTTTGATCCCGGAATCAAAAAATAGTCTGCCGGATGTCCCATCCTACACGCAGTTTTATCGCGGCAAGAGTGGGAAACCTCATGCCTCGGTCGGTTTTGATCCTTCACCTTCAGTCTCCCGTTCTTCCGTTCAATCGTCCTTGACTTCACCCAAATAGTATATACAATAAGCCTATGGGAATCACGTACGATCCCGCCAAGAATGAGCGCAACATCCGTGAACGCGGACTCTCATTCGAACGGGCTGCGGACTTTGATTTCGCTACCGCATTGATCGCGGACTATTCCCGCAACGGCGAAGTGAGACGGGTTGCCGTGGGGTATCTGGACAGGCGATTGCACCTGCTCTGCTACATCCCCAAACCGGACGGAATCCGCGTCATCAGTTTCCGCAAGACCAACAAGAGGGAGGCTAAGCTCTATGGCAAACCGCAAACCATTGATTGACGAAGACGGCGAGGTGAGAGAGATCGCAGTCGAAGACGTCGCCCTCTTCAAGCCATTCTCCGCATTGCCGGCGGCGGAGCAGAAGATGCTGCTGAAGCTGCGCAAGCGCGGGCCACAGAAGACGCCGAAGAAGGTTCCCATCTCGATTCGGCTCTCCTCGGATGTGGCCGAGGGTCTCCGCGCCACCGGCAACGGTTGGCAAGGCCGCGCAGATGAAGCACTCAGGTCTTGGCTGGCAAAGCGGACCGCGTCTCACGCTTGATGCGGCTGGATTTTACCTCGATGGGGATGGACCGGCACGTTCGATTTCATCTACAAGACGGACTATATGTACCTCCGCGCCAAACCTCAGAACGCGTCTCTTCTCAGTTTTCTTGGACCATGGCCCTGGTACATCCTGGCTGCCGAAGGCGTCGCATTCCTTGTATTCCCGCTGCTCTATCTTCCATTCCGGCGTCCGGCCGCTGGGGGCCGAACCCATTGGTAACCTTCATCTGGCCTTTACGGGGGTGACCAATGACTCGTTTGTGCGAGGGTATTTTAGAGGCGTTCCTTGTTAAAATTTGTAAAGTTTGACCCGACGAAGGCCGGGAAGGGTCTGCATGTTCCGGCCTTGCGAGTATGCGTTTCCCCAATCGTCGTTTTGCACATTGGAAGCGCCGCGGAGAGATGAAAGTCATGCAAGCGACCTCAATGAAGCCGTTTTCGTACGAAACCTTCCCCAGTGCCGGCCTCGTGGCCTACTTTTCCATGGAGATCGCGATCAACCCGGCGATGCCGACCTACTCCGGCGGGCTTGGAGTTCTGGCCGGCGATACGCTGCGCTCCACAGCCGACCTGGGAGTTCCGCTGGTGGCCTTCACGCTGGCGCACCGCAAGGGATATTTTCAGCAGCACCTGGATGGCAGGGGTGTGCAGAGCGAGGACGTGCAGCCGTGGAACCCTGCGGATTTCTGCACCGAAGAACCGGAGCGGATTACGGTTTCAGTGGAAGACCGCACGGTTACGGTGCGCTGCTGGCGCTACGACCTGGTGGGCCGCTACGGGCACGTTGTGCCGATCTACCTGCTGGACACGGATCTGGATGGCAACTCGGGATGGGATCGCGGCCTGACCGATCACCTGTATGGCGGGGACACCAACTACCGTTTGCAGCAGGAGATTGTGCTGGGGATGGGCGGCGTGCGGATGGCCAACGCGCTGGGTCACCGCGTGAATGTTTACCACATGAATGAGGGCCACGCGGCGCTGCTGACGCTGGCGTTGATCGAGCGGGAACTGGGAGGCGGCCCTCTCGGCGCGCCTACTGAAGCCGACCTGGCGCTGGTGCGGCAGAGGTGCGTATTCACCACCCACACGCCCGTTCCGGCCGGCCATGACCGCTTCTCGCTTGAGCAGACGATCCGCATTCTGGGCGGCGACCGCTCGGCACGGCTGGAGCGGCTGGGCTGCTATCGTGACGGAATGTTGAACATGACGCTGCTGGCGCTCAAATTCTCGCGCTACGCCAACGGCGTGGCTATGCAACATGCCAAGGTGTCTCGCGCCATGTTCCCGGAGTTTGCTATCGACTCGATTACCAACGGCGTTCATGCGCCCACCTGGGTTTCAGAGCCGGTGCAGCAGATGCTGGACGAGAATTTTTCCTCGTGGCGGCGAGACAATCTTTACCTGCGCAATGCGATCGACCTGCCGGAGAACCAGATTCTCTCAGCCCACGCGCGCGCCAAAGAGGCACTGCTGGCCGAGGTTGCCGCGCGCACTGGGCTGGTACTCAATCCCAAAGTGCTGACGCTGGGCTTTGCGCGGCGTGTGGCCACCTACAAACGGGCGACGCTGCTATTCTCTGACCCAGAGCGGCTGGTGGAGATTGCCACCGCGGCGGGCGGGTTGCAGATTATCTATGCAGGCAAGGCACATCCGCAGGACGAACCGGGCAAGGCGCTGATCCAGCAGGTGGTGGAGGATGCCGCCAGGTTCTCGAACGGCATGCTCAGGATCGTTTATCTCGAAAACTACGACTGGGATTTGGGCGCGCTGCTCACGGCCGGTGTGGATGTTTGGGTGAACACGCCCAAGCGGCCCTATGAGGCCTCTGGCACCAGCGGGATGAAGGCCGCGCTGAACGGCGTGCCGAGCCTGTCGATTCTCGATGGATGGTGGATCGAGGGCTGCATCGAGGGCGTCACCGGTTGGGCCATCGAAGACGGCGCCGACGATGCCGAGGAGGCCGCCTCGCTCTACAAGAAGCTGGAGACGGCGGTGGTTCCGCTCTACCTGCAGATGCCGGAAAAGTGGGCGCGGCTGATGCGAACTACGCTGGCCTTCAACGGGTCGTACTTCAACACCAACCGCATGGTGAAGCAGTACACGCGCAATGCATATTATCCGGTGAAGCTCATCGAGCAGGCGCGGGTGGAGGAAGAAGCGTACGCGGACTGAGGAACTAGGGGATAGGGACTAGCCAGTTGCTGCAATATCGTGCAATCCCACCCTAGCCGCAAAAACAAAGACGCGGCGAGGGTGGGGCACCCAGTACCAAGTCTCCTAGGACGGCGGTCTGATTTCGCTCGATGTGCCTCCAGCCGCGGGAACATAGCACTTCTGCGTGTAATCCATGACCATGCGATCAGCGCTGAAGCGCCAACCCAAAGTGCGAATCGTGCGCTTCATGCGCTTGATCCAGCCCCGGGGCAGTCCGTCGCGGTCGCGCTGATAGAAGAGGGGAATCAGCTCTTCGTGGAGAACGCGGTAGAGGTCATCGCCGTCGCGGGTGTCATGCACATCCAAGTTCGAGTGGGTTCTGCCGGTGCCTATGGCGAAGCCGTTGAGGCCGTCGTATGCCTCAGCCCACCAGCCGTCGAGCACCGACAGGTTCAAGCCGCCGTTGAGAACGACTTTTTGGCCGCTGGTGCCTGAGGCTTCGAGAGGGCGGCGGGGATTGTTGAGCCAAACATCGACACCCTGCACCAGGAACCGGCCGACATTGATGTCGTAATCCTCGACAAAGACGAATTTGTTGGCAAAATTTGAGTCGCGCATCATCTGGGCAATCTGCTGCAAGACCCTCTTTCCCGGTTCATCGTGGGGGTGGGCCTTGCCGGCAAAGAGGAATTGCACGGGACGCTTGGGATCGTTGACCATGGAGGCAAGTCGCTCCATATCGGCCAGCAGCAGGTTGGCCCGCTTGTAGGTGGCAAAGCGGCGCGCAAAGCCGATGGTCAACGCGTCCGGCGAGAGAATCTTCCCCAGTGCTTGCAGAGTTGTGTGTTTCTCGGCGCGGCGTTCGGCCTGTTCCTGAGCGCGGCGGCGCGCGAAGTCGATGAGTTGCGATTTCAGGCTCAGGTGAGTTTCCCAGAGTTCGCCATCGTCGATGTTCTCAATTTCCTCCCAGGTTCGCGCCTGACCACTGTTGTTTTGCCAGCCGACCCCGAGGTGGCGATCGTAAAGCCGGCACATCTGTGGCGCGAGCCACGACGGCACGTGGACACCATTGGTGATGTGGCCGATTGGAACGGCGTCTTCGGGCCGGCCAGGATACAGGCACTTCCACATCGCCCGCGATACCTCGCCGTGCAAGGAAGAAACCGCATTGGCGCGGCGCGAGAGCTTGAGCCCAAGCACCGTCATGCAGAACTGCTCGCCATGATCGGTGGGATACACACGGCCAAAGCCCATGAGATTCTCGTGCGAGATGCCGAGTTGCTCACGCAGCGGGCCCAGGTGCTCCTCAATCAGATCGGCGTTGAAGCGGTCGTGGCCCGCGGGCACAGGCGTGTGGGTGGTAAAGATGACCTCCCGCGGAATCTGGCTGGCGGCGGCATTGAAGTCGATGCCCTCTTCCACCATGCGAGTGCGAATGGCCTCGAAGACCGCGAAGCCGCTGTGGCCCTCGTTGAGGTGCAGAACACCGGGCGAGATGCCCATCGCCTTGAGAGCGCGGAAGCCGCCAATGCCGAGCAGCAACTCCTGGCGAATGCGCGTGCGACCGTCTCCACCATAGAGGCGGGAGGTAAGCTCCCGATCCTCGGGCGCGTTTCCCGCCACATTGGAGTCGAGGAGGAGAAGGTCGATGCGCCCCACCTTGACGCGCCAGACCTTGGCGCGGATGGAGCCGCCCCTGGTATGAATCTCGATCACGACCGGTTCGCCGTTGACGCCGATGGCCGGCTGCATCGGCAACTGATTCACGTCGGTTTGCAGGTACTCCTCGCGCTGCCAGCCCGTTTGGTCGAGGCGCTGCAAGAAGTATCCTTGCCCATAAAACAAGCCGACCCCGATGAGCGGAATATCCAGGTCGGAAGCGCTCTTGATGTGGTCTCCCGAGAGCACGCCGAGGCCGCCGGAATAGATAGGCAACGATTCGTGCAATCCGAACTCGGCGGAAAAATAGGCGACCGGCCGCGGCCGCAGCACGCCTGCATTGGCCGCGCCCCAGGTGCGGTCGGCGCGCAGATACTCCTGCTGGCGGCGATAGACGTAATTGATGCGGCTATGCAACACCAGTTCGGTTGCGCGGCGGTTGACCTCACCGAGCGGGATCTCGCTGAGCAACGCAATAGGATTCTGATTGAGCTGGCGCCAGCGGGTGGGATTCAAATCGCGGAATAAGCTGATGCAGTCGGAATCCCAGCTCCACCAGACGTTGCGGGCTAGCGCCCAAAGGCGTTCCTGGGCCGGAGCAATGAAGCGATCCAGAGTGCGCGCTTCGCTAACCACCGGCGCAACCTCACCTGCCGCCTCGACCAGACTGCGAATTTCATCCTCGCGAAAAACCCGCTTATCCTTGGTTTGCACGACCAGAACACCCTGCAAGACCCCGCGGTCGATGAGAGGCACTCCCAAGAAGGAGAGGTATTCTTCTTCCCCGGCCTCCTTGAAGTACTTGAAACGGGGATGATTCTTGACATTTTCGACGGCGACGGGCAGCACCTGCTCAGCGACCAGGCCGGCGAGGCCCTCGTTGAGCGGCATGCGCAATGTGCCAATACAGCGGGGATGGAGGCCAAGGGTAGCGGCCAAGACGAGGTTCGACCGGTCGGGTTCAAGCAAATATGCCGAGCAGACATCGGTCTTGAACCGCTCGGCGATCAATGCGACAACGTTCATGAGGGTATCGGCCGGCTTGCCGCCCTCCTCGGTGAGTTTCGCTATCTGCTCCAGAGTCAAAACATGGCTGGCTTCCGCAGTTTCGTGGGATTGGGTCATCGGTATGCTTTCGCCTTTCAAAGGAATTGAGGGTAAAACGCATCGACACTTGTGCCACGCCTCGACAGAATGCAAAGGTGCAACCGGCAAAAACGCCAGAACAAAAAACGGCTGAAATGAGGCAGGTTGATTAGAGGAGTAAATCCCGTTATCGGCAAAGCAGGTTGAATTTGAAGATAACATCAATTTGCCGGAACTGCGAATCGAATCTGACCATTCCGGGAGAGTGGCGAGAGCGGGCCGGTCTCGGTTCGCTGGCTGTCTGTTCGGTCGGATCGGGGCCGTTGACGCCCAGGACACACTCCAAGCACCCGATTGATGCGGGCGCTCAATTCGCGGCTATTGAATCGCTGCGCAAGAGCCATCGACGTGAAATCAGGAGGGTTGGCAATCGCCCGGGCATGGGAACGCTCAGCTGGGGAGCGCCGGCTACTCTTGCGCGCTCAGCGTACGCCGTGCTCATTGAGCCAAGGGCCATATTCATGGTCCGTTTTCTGAATGTGCTCGGTGAGCCAGTCGCGCAGAAAGTTCATGAGATGAAGGTTGAGCGTGATTTCGCCTTTCTCGAAGCGGGCCGAGTAACCCTCGACCTTTTGAATGAGCTCACGGTGCTTGATCTTGTGATCGGCCAGCCCTGGATAGCGCGCTTCCGCCAGCATTTTTTCTTCGGTTGCGAAGTGAGTATGTGTGTAATCCACCAGCTTGCGCAGCAGCGGGCCGGTCAAGCTCTGCGCCTGCCCTTTCATCATCGCTTCGTGAAGATCGTTCAGGAGTCCAAAGAGAACGGTGTGCTGACTATCCAGAGTCTTCACCCCAACGGAATATTTGCTGTTCCAGGTCAAAAGAGCCATCCGCATCCCCCAGCCGGAACATGCCGGCAATAGAGTTATCGGCCAGGGAACAAGGATGATGAGGGCGAATTCTGGGCGTGCAGGATCCGGTCAGTCTCCGGGCGCTTCTTCCAGTTCCTGGCCCACCCTATGCAGTTTCATCACCTTCCATTGCAGGCGGTCAAAGAAGAGGTAGACGACCGGCGTGGTGAAGAGGGTAAGCATCTGGGAGACAATGAGGCCGCCGACGATGGTGATGCCCAACGGCTTGCGCAGTTCCGAGCCGACTCCCATGCCGATGGCCAGCGGCAGTCCACCGAAAAGCGCAGCCATGGTGGTCATCATGATGGGGCGGAAGCGCAGCAGGCAGGCCTGGTAAATGGCCTCGACGGGCGGCAATCCTTGTTCGCGCTCGGCCTGCAAGGCAAAGTCGATCATCATGATGGCGTTCTTCTTCACGATGCCGATCAGCAGGATGATGCCGATCAGAGCAATGATGCTGAGGTCGGTTCCGGTGAGCAGCAGGGCAAGGATTGCGCCCACGCCCGCCGGAGGCAGCGAGGAGAGAATGGTCAGCGGATGAACCAGGCTCTCATAGAGAATGCCAAGGACGATGTAGACGGCTACCAGCGCGGCGAGGATGAGATAAGGCTCGTTCTTGAGCGAGTCCTGGAAAGCCTGCGCGGTTCCCTGGAAGGTGGCGTGAACGCCGCTGGGCATGGCCATCTCGGCCTGAGCCTTTTGAAGCGCGATCACGGCGTCGCCCAGGGCATAGCTGGGCGCCAGGTTAAAACTGAGCGTCACGGCCGGATACTGTCCCTGATGGTTTACCTGGAGCGCGGTCCGCTGCGGCTCGTATTTGGCAATGGCTGAGAGCGGCACCATGGAGCCGGTAGAGGATTTGATGAAGATGCCGTTGAGAGCGTCGGGGCTGAGCTGGTATTTGGGATCGACCTCCATCACCACGAAGTATTGATTGAGCGCGGTGTACATGGTCGACACTTCGCGCTGACCAAAGGCGTCGTAGAGTACCTGGTCAATGGCGGCCGCCGTGATGCCGAGCCGTGAGGCGGTGTCGCGGTCGATGACCAGGTTGGCGGCCAGGCCCTGATTCTGCTGGTCGGTGGAGACGTCGCGCAGTTCGGGCATGGTTCTCATACGAGCCAGCAGTTGCGGCGCCCAGGAGTTCAGCTCATTGAGATTCTCGTCCGAGAGGGTGTACTGGTATTGTGCATCCGCGCCGCGCCCGCCGATCTGGAACTCCTGCTGGACCTGGAGAACAAGCGCTGCGCCGGGGACGCTGGTGAGCTTCTTGCGCAGGCGGTTCACCACGTCGTCTGCGGAGACGTGCCCTGGGCGCTGGTCGAGCGGCTTAAGGGCGATAAACATGCGGCCCACATTCGAGCTGCCGCCGCCAGGGCCGTTGCCGCCCACAAAAGCAGTCACCGAGGCGATGGCGGAATCGTCGAGCACCATCTGCGCGAGGTCGCGCTGTTTGGTTTTCATGGCGTCGAAGCTGATGTCCTGCGAGGCTCTGGTCGATCCGCCCATCCGCCCGGTATCCTGCTGCGGGAAGAAGCCCTTGGGCACGACGATGTAGAGGTAGATGTTTAGCCCGAATGTGCCGATGAGCACAAGCAGCATCAGCACCTGGTGGCGCAGCACCCAGCGTAGGCCGGTGGCGTATTCGTTATGCAGCCAGTTGAAGACGCTCTCGCTCGCGCGATAGATGCGGCCGTGGCGGCTCTCGTCGCGCGACTTTAGAAACCTGGCGCAGAGCATGGGCGTGGTGGTCAACGAGACCAGCAGCGAGACGGCAATCGCTACCGAAAGCGTGACGGCGAACTCGCGGAAGAGCTTGCCGACGATGCCGCCCATGAGCAGAATCGGAATGAAGACCGCGATCAGGGACAAGCTCATCGACAGCACGGTGAAGCCGATTTCCCTGGAGCCCCTCATAGCGGCTTCAAACGGCTTCATGCCCTTCTCGAGATAGCGTGTGATGTTCTCGATGACGACAATCGCATCGTCGACGACGAAGCCGGTGGATATGGTCAGCGCCATCAGCGAGAGATTGTCGATGGTGTAGCCCAGCAGGTACATGACGCCGAAGGTGCCCACCAGCGAGAGCGGCACGGCGATCGATGGAATGATGGTGGCCCAAACCTCGCGCAGGAAGAGGAAGACTACCAGCACCACAAGAATCACGCTGATCATCAGCGAAATCTCGACATCGCGGACGCTGGAGCGGATGGTGGTGGTGCGGTCCACGGCCACATTGATTGTAATGGTGGGCGGGATAGCGGCCTGCAAGCGCGGCATCTCAGCCAGAACGCTGTTCACCGTATCGATGACGTTTGCGCCAGGAATCTTGGAGATGATGATCAGGATGGCGTCTTTGAGCTGGCCAGGAGGCCCGGTGGGCGTGTTGATGCCCGAAACACCGGCGGTGCGTATGTCGGAGACGCTGTCGGTAATTGTACCCAGGTCGGAGACGCGCACCGGGGCGCCAGTCGTGGGGTTGTAGCCAGCAATAATAGGTGCGTAGTCGCTGGCCTTGAAAATCTGGTCGTTGTCGGCGATCTGCCACCGATTGCCGGTATCCTGAAAAGCGCCTTTGGGGCGGTTGGCGTTGGCGCCGGAAAGCGCGCTGCGCACTGCTTCGATGCCCACGCCGTTCGATCCCAACTGCATGGGGTTCAGCTCGACGCGGACGGCGGGGCTTGAGCTGCCGCCCACAAACACCTGGCCCACGCCCTGAATCTGGGAAATCTTTTGCGCCAGAATGGAGTTGGCCAGATCATAGATCTGCGATTTGGGCACCACGTCGGAGGTCAGCGAGAGGATCAGGATCGGCGCTTCAGCCGGGTTTGCTTTGCGGTAGCTCGGATTCTGAGGCAGATAAGAGGGCAACTGGCTGCGCGCCGCGTTAATGCTGGCCTGCACGTCGCGGGCGGCTGCATCGATGTTGCGATTGATGTCGAATTGCAGATTGACAGAGGCAGAGCCCAGCGAACTCGACGAGGTCATCTGGTTGACGCCGGCGATGCGTCCAAACTGACGTTCAAGAGGGGTGGCGACGGCTGACGCCATGGTCTCAGGGCTGGCGCCGGGCAGGCCCGCGCTCACGCCGATCACCGGGAAATCGACATCGGGCAGCGACGCCACAGGGAGCAGCGAATAGGCCGCCGAACCGGCCAGCAGCAGGGCCAGACTGAGTAGCGAAGTGGCTACCGGGCGCTGAATAAAGGGTGCGGAAAGATGCATAATTCCTTTTCCTCAGTCGCCGGTGGCCGGTTCTTGCTGGTAGCTGGTTTGTATCTCGCGCGGCTTCAACCGCCGCGCCAGCTTGTCAAAGTAGAGATAGGTAACGGGAACCGTATAGAGCGTGAGCAACTGTGAAAGGATCAATCCGCCGACGATGGTGACGCCCAGCGGCATGCGCAGCTCGGCGCCCACGCCTCCGCCCAGAGCCAGCGGCAGACCGCCCAGCAGCGCGGCCATGGTGGTCATCAGAATGGGCCTGAAGCGTAGTTGGCAGGCCTGGAAGATGGCTTCCTCGGCGGATTTGCCCTCGCTGCGCTCGGCCTGCAAGGCGAAGTCGATCATCATGATGGCGTTCTTCTGCACGATTCCGATGAGCAGGATGATGCCGATCAGCGCAATCACGCTGAATTCGGTGTGCGTAATGAGCAGAGCCAGCAGCGCGCCCACGCCGGCCGAGGGCAGCGAGGAGATGATGGTGATGGGATGAATGTAACTCTCGTAGAGCACGCCCAGCACGATGTAGACGGTGACCAGCGCGGCCAGAATCAATATGGGCTCATTGGCGAGCGAGGTCTGGAAAGCAGCGGCTGTGCCCTGAAAACTGGCATTGATGGCGGCCGGCATCTGGATGCGCTGCTCGATGCGGTTGACGGCATTGACGGCGTCGCCCAGAGCCTTGCCGGGCGCCAGGTTAAAGCTGACCACGGTGGAGGGGAACTGGCCCTGGTGGCCAATGGAGAGTTGCGCGCTCGACTGCTCCCAGTGGGCTACCATGCCGAGCGGAACCTGAGTGCCGTTGCCTGACTTGACGTAGAGGCTGTTCAGAGTGCTGGGATCGGTCTGGAAGTTCGGCCCCACCTCCATGACCACGTGATACTGGTTGAGCTGGGTAAAGATTGTCGAGACCTGACGCTGGCCAAAGGCGTCGTAGAGGGTATTATCCACGTCAGCCATGGCGATGCTCAAGCGGGCGGCGGTGTCGCGATCAATCACCAGTTTGGCGCCCAAGCCCTGGTCCTGCAGGTCGCTGGCTACGTCGGTGACCACACTCTCCTTGCCCAACTCGGTCACCATCTGGCGGGTGTATTTAGCCAATTCCACCGGATCGGGATCTTCCAGAGAGTATTGAAATTCCGTGCGGCTGACGCGGTCTTCTACCGTGAGGTCCTGAAGCGGCTGCAGGAAGAGCTGAATGCCCTCGATGCCGGTCAGCTTGGGCTGGAGGCGGCGGATCACTTCCGTGGCGGAGATTTTGCGAACATCGAGCGGCTTGAGGTTGATCTGGATGCGGCCCGAGTTAAGGGTGGTGTTGGTGCCGTCCACGCCGATAAAGGAAGAGATGTTATCGATGGCGGGATCCTGGAGCAGAATGTCCACCAGCTGTTGCTGGCGCTGGGCCATGCTGGCGAAGCTGACCGTCTGCGGCGCCTCGCTGATGCCCAGGATGACGCCCGTGTCCTGCACCGGGAAGAAGCCCTTGGGGATCGCGATGAAGAGGAGGATGGTAGCCACCAGCGTGCCAATGGTGACCATCAAGGTTGTGAAGCGATGGCGCAAAACCACCTGAAGCGTGCGGCCATACCATGCAATCACGTTATTGAAGACATTCTCTGACCAATGATAGAAGCGGGTCTGATGGGCGACCGACTTGTCCTCGAGAATGCGCGAACACATCATGGGTGTGAGCGTCAGCGAAACGAACGCCGAGACCAGAATGGTGATGGCGAGGGTTATGGCGAACTCGCGGAAAAGCCGGCCCACCACGTCGCTCATGAAGAGCAGCGGGATAAGCACCGCGATCAGCGAAACGGTCAGCGACATGATGGTGAAGCCGATCTGTTCGCTGCCCTTGAGCGCGGCCTGCATGGGGCTATCGCCTTCTTCAATGAAGCGCGAGATGTTCTCGATCATCACGATGGCGTCATCCACCACGAAGCCGGTGGAAATGGTGAGCGCCATCAGGGTAAGGTTGTTGAGCGAGTAGCCGAGCAGGTACATGACGCCGAAGGTGCCCACAATGGAGAGCGGGACGGCGACCGATGGAATGACGGTAGCGGCCAGGTTGCGCAGGAAGAGGAAGATCACCATGACCACCAGAGCGATGGTGAGCATCAGCTCAAACTCGACGTCTCTGACGGAAGCGCGGATGGTGGTTGTGCGGTCGGTGAGCACACGCACCTGCACGGAGGCGGGAAGGCTGGTGCGCAACTGCGGCAGCAGCTTCTGGATGCGGTCAACCACGGCGATGATGTTTGCGCCGGGCTGGCGCTGGATGTTGACGATGACGGCCGGTTGGCGGTCCATCCAGGCAGCCTGCTGAGAGTTCTCGGCGGCATCGACAATGGTGGCTACATCGGAGGCGCGTACAGCAGCGCCGTTGCGGTAGGCAATCACAACGGGCATGTAATCGCCGCTGGTGAGCAACTGGTCGTTCGCGCCGATGGTGTAAGACTGGCGGCTGCCGTTGAGGGTACCCTTGGCTTGGTCAACATTGGCTGCGGCCAATGCGGTGCGCAGATCCTCCAGGCTCAGGCCGTAAGCAGCCAGTTGGGCCGGATTGGCCTGAATGCGCACGGAAGGCTTTTGCCCGCCGGCGATGGAGACCAGTCCCACGCCTGTGACCTGAGAGATTTTCTGCGCCAGATTGGTGTCGGCCGCATCCTCGATCTTGTCCAGAGGCAGGGAGTCTGAGTAGAGCGCCAGGGTCATGATCGGCGCGTCGGCGGGATTGACCTTGCTATAGATGGGTGGATTGGGAAGATCGGCAGGCAAAAAGCTGTTGCCCGCGTTGATCGCGGCCTGCACTTCCTGCTCGGCAACATCGATGTTTTCGTCGAGATTGAACTCAAGAGTAATGACCGAACCGCCGCCGGAGCTGACTGAAGTCATTTGCTTGAGGCCCGGCATCTGGCCAAACTGCCGCTCCAGAGGCGCGGTAACGGACGAGGCCATCACCTCAGGCCCAGCGCCGGGATAGAAGGTGAGTACCTGGATGATCGGGTAATCCACCTCGGGCAAAGCAGAGACGGGCAACTGCTCATAGCCCACGAAGCCGGCAAGCAGAATGGCGGCCATCAGCAGCGAGGTGGCTACCGGGCGCAGAATGAATGGCCGGGAAGGACTCAGGCTCACTGCTGCTCCCTCTTCGATTGGCTGGCGCTATCGCCAGAGGCAGCCCCGGCACCGGTGGTTCCCGTGCCCTTGCCCGACTTCTGATGAGCCACGCTCGGGGTCACAATCTGTCCTGGGCGCAAGCGGTCCGCTCCGTCTACCACGACGTTCTGCCCAGGTTGCAGGCCGCCGTCCAGGATCGTGAGCTGTCCCTCGGCGAGAGCCGCCTTTACGGGCTGAATCCGGCTGGTCGCAACTCCCTTGGCATCTGTATCGATGGCCCAAACAAAGGATCCCTGCAAGCCGGATTGGATGGCCGCCGATGGCACCACCATTGCATTGGGCCGGTTCTCAAGCACTAGATGAATGTTGACGAACTGGTTGGGAAAGAGCGCCTGATCCTTGTTGTCGAAGACCGCCTTCAGCTTATCGGTGCCGGTGGTGGTGTCAATCTGGTTGTCGGCGGTGAGCAGATAGCCGCTGGCCAGCTTCTGCACGTCGTCGCGGTCGTAGGCGTCTACGGGCAGGCGCTTATCGGCAGCCAGCTTCTTCAACACTTCGGGAAGCTCGTTTTCGGGCAGGGTGAAGTAGACGGCGATGGGCTCGAACTGATTGATGACCACCAGATTGGTCGTGTTGGCGGTGATCATATTGCCGGGGTCCACCAGGCGCAGGCCAATGCGGCCGTTGATGGGCGATTGGATCGTACAGTAGTCGAGCTGTAACTGCGCGGCTTCGATGGCGGCATTGTCAGCCTCGAGGGCGCCCTGGTACTGGCCCTGGGTGGCCGCATCGGTGTCCAGCGTCTCTTTGGAGGTGACGCCTGCATCGTAGAGGGCTTTGTAGCGGGCGTACTCGGCCTGGGCATCCCTAAGCAGCGCCTGATCGTGGGCGAGGGTGCCTTTGGCCTGGTCCAGCGCGGCCTTGTAGGGTCTGGGGTCGATGACCATGATGGTCTCGCCCTGCCTGACCTGCTGTCCCTCAGTGAATTTGACCGGTTCGAGCTGGCCATTGACTCGCGCCTTCACCGTCACACTCATGTACGGCGTCACCGTGCCTAGCGCCGTGAGAAAGATGGGCATGGGCCGCTGTATGGCAGGCGTGACCTGAACGGGAACTGGGCGGCTCTGCAAAGCCGCCGCCTGATTGGCGCTGTTTGCCGCGCTCTGTTTCTGGTTCTGGTAAATTCGCCACACCACAACGCCTAGGCAGACTACGACGATCAGTCCGATAATGCGGAGCCAGGCTCCGTGGCGTGCGTGCGGCTGTTCGGATGCGCTAAGTGTGCGCAGATGGGACTCTGGAGTGCCTTCGATGGACATGATGTCAATTCCCGCCGCTTTTCAATTGTGTAAATGCCCCGAACGGGGCACTTGCTCGTGCCTGCCGGTTTGACGGCAAATCGCCGGTCTACGTCTTTACGGACGCAGCAGTTTCGGCAGAAGTTTCGTCCGCGCCAAAGCGGTTCAGGGGCAGCTTTTGCTGTGCCGATAGAGAACTGCCTGCAGCGAGTATGAAAGACGGAACTATTGTAAGCGAACCGGGCAAGACCAGCGGAAGTCGCTTTTTTGAAGGGACTTGCATTCCAGGATGCCCGATCCTCGCCTGGGGCATCTTTTCCGCGGCCCGGAGCGTCCTAAGGCTGTGTGGGCCAAGCCCGTTGGCCCCGCGTGCGTCGTTTTCACCGGCCTCTTCGTCTACCATTGTAGTTTCAACGGTAAGCTGAAAAAGGTCATGGCAGTTTCATCTGCCGACCTGGAACACGAAGCGCCGATGCGGAACCTGCGAGTGCGCGTATCGGTCAGTTCAAGAGCAAACCGGCTCAGGAGCGAATACCAGCCTTATGATGTGGATTGTCCGGCTTGCGCTGCGGCGGCCTTACACCTTTGCCGTCTTTGCGCTCTTGATTTTGATTCTCGGCGTCTACAGTATTCTGTCGATGCCGACGGATATTTTTCCGAATATCGATATTCCTGTGGTGACGGTGGTGTGGAACTACAACGGTCTCTCTGCGCAGGAGATGTCCACCCGCATTGTTGTCAATAGCGAGCGGGGAATGACCACCACGGTCAACGACATTGAGCATATCGAGTCGCAATCGCTCAACGGCGTTGGGATTATCAAGATCTTCTTCCAGCCGCACGTGAACATCGGCAGCGCCGTGGCCCAGGTGACCGCCATCAACCAGGTGCTGTTGCGCGCCATGCCGCCGGGCACCACACCGCCGTTCATCATCCAGTACAACGCCTCCAGCGTGCCGGTGCTGCAGTTGGGACTTTCCGGGAAGGGTTTGAACGAGCAGCAGTTGAACGACCTGGCCACGAACACCATCCGCACACAATTGGCTACCGTAGAAGGTGCGCAGACGCCTTTTCCCTACGGCGGCAAGCAACGCCAGATCCAGGTGGACCTGGACATGCACGCGCTGGAGGCCAAGGGGCTCTCGCCGGTGGACGTGGTGAACGCCGTGAACGCGCAGAACCTGATTGCGCCCTCTGGCACCATGAAGATCGACCGCTTTGAGTATGCTGTAGAGACCAACTCCGCGCCCAGCGTGGTCAACGATCTCAACAACTTGCCCATCAAAGCCGTGAATGGGGCGGTGATTTACATCCGCGATGTGGCCCATGTGCGCGACGGCAATCCGCCACAGACCAACATTGTGCGCGTGGACGGCCGCCGCGCCATCATGATGAGCATCATGAAAACCGGTTCGTCCTCCACGCTTGAGATCATCAAGGGGGTTCACGAAAAGCTGGAGAGCATCAAGGGCCAGTTGCCGCCCGTCTTGCGGATCAACCCGCTCTCCGATCAATCGATCTTTGTTCGCGGCGCCATCAACGGCGTGGTCCGCGAGGCGATTGTCGCTGCGTGCCTCACCGCCATCATGATCCTGGTCTTCCTGGGCAGTTTCCGTTCGACGGTGATTATTGCGGTATCCATTCCGCTCTCGATTCTCTGTTCGCTCATCACGCTCTACGCGCTGCACGAGACCATCAACATCATGACCCTGGGCGGCCTGGCGCTGGCCGTCGGCATCCTGGTCGACGATGCCACCGTGGAGATCGAAAATATCAACCGCAACCTGGAGTCGGGCAAGGAGATCGAGCAGGCCATCCTCGACGGCGCCGCTCAGATTGCCACTCCGGCCCTGGTCTCTACCCTTGCCATCTGCATCGTGTTCGTGCCCATGTTTCTGCTCAGCGGCGTGGCGCGCTACCTGTTTGTGCCGCTCGCCGAGGCAGTGGTCTTTGCCATGCTCTCGAGCTACCTGCTCTCCCGCACAGTGGTACCCACCATGGCCAAGTATCTGCTGAAGGAGCACGACGAAGCAGGGGCCGAAAGGAAGCGCTCCAGCCGCAACCCCTTCATCCGCTTTCAACAGGGTTTCGAGGCCGGTTTTGAGAATTTTCGCCACGGCTACCTGCGCTTGCTGACATTGTGCGTGGACTATTCGGCGGTTTTTCTCGTCCTCTTTATGGTCTTTGCCCTGGCTTCAGTAGGACTGCTGCTGCCCTCCCTCGGCCAGGATTTCTTCCCCTCGGTGGACTCCGGCCAGTTCAAGATTCATGTTCGCGCTCGCACCGGCACTCGCATTGAGGAGACGGCCCTGCTCTGCGACCACATCGACTCGACAATCCGGGAGCATATTCCGGCCAAAGAGATCGTCACGATCGTCGATAACATCGGCCTACCTTATTCGGGGCTGAATCTTTCCTACTCGACCTCGGCGCCTATTGGCCCGGCTGACGCGGACATCCAGGTGCAGTTGACGCCGGATCACCACCCCACTCCTCAGTATGTCGAGAACCTACGTACCGCATTGAATCGACAGTATCCCGGCGTGACCTTCTATGTGCTGCCGGTGGACATCGTGACCCAGATCTTGAACTTCGGCCTCTCGGCGCCCATCGATATCCAGGTCGTCGGCCCGGACCTGTATGGCAACCGCGCCCTCGCCGAGCGCATGTTGAATGAGGTCCGCTATGTTCCAGGCGCAGCCGATGCACGCATTCAGCAGCCTTTCAACTATCCCAATATGACGGTGAATGTGGACCGCACCCGCGCCCAGACCATCGGCATCACACAAAAGGACGTAGCCACCAGCCTGCTGGTGGCTCTCAGCGGCAGCTTCCAAACCACTCCCAGCTTCTATCTCGACCCGAAAAGCGGGGTAACCTACAACGTGGCTATCCAGGCCCCGCAATATAAGCTCGACTCGCTGGCAGCGCTCGAGAGCCTGCCAGTGACCGGCGCCGCCGTGGCGCAGCCGGCAACAAGCGTCGCCCAAATCGGTGCGCCGTCCTCCGCTGTGCCCGGAGTCCCGCTGCCGGTTGATGTCTTGGGCAACCTGGCGTCCATCACGCCGGGCACGGAGTTGGGCACCGTGAGCCACTATGATGTGCAGCCGGTGATTGACATCTACACCAATGTGGATGGAACCGATCTGGGCAGTGTGACCCGCGCGATGGAGGGAATCATTGCCCGCCACGAAAAGAACAACGACGTGCCCGGCGGCTCGCATATCATCCTGCGCGGCCAGAGCGAGACCATGAAGAAGTCCTACTTGGGGCTGCTCGGAGGACTGGCGTTTTCCATTCTGCTGGTCTACCTCCTTATCGTGGTCAACTTCCAGTCCTGGCTCGATCCGTTTCTCATCATCGCGGCGCTGCCCGCGGCGCTGGCTGGCATCGTCTGGTTTCTGTTCCTCACTCACACCAGGCTGAGCGTGCCGGCGCTCACCGGCGCAATCATGTGCATGGGCGTGGCCACCTCCAACTCAATTCTGGTGGTGACCTTTGCCCGCGAACAGTTGGAGATCCTGGTGGGCGATGCGCGCCGGGCAGCGCTGAACGCTGGTTTTGTCCGCCTGCGCCCGGTGGTGATGACCGCCCTGGCCATGATCATCGGCATGGTGCCCATGGCGCTGGGCCTTGGCGACGGCGGCGAGCAGAACGCTCCGCTGGGCCGAGCCGTGATCGGCGGGCTGCTGCTGGCCACTGTGGCCACATTGTTTTTTGTGCCAGCCTTTTTCTCCCTGATCCACGGCTGGCTTGAAGGCCGCCGCAAGACCGTCCGCGGAGCGGCAAGTGCAGGAACTTTTGACGAGTTTGACGAGCTTTCGGAGTAGCTTTTTATGACGAACGAATCCAATCCGAACCAGCATCCGGCCTCACAGCCTGCCCACCAGGGCGTACAGGATCACGAGACCGCCCCCGATCAGAAGCCCATCTCGCCACGCCTTGCTCTGGCGGGCTTGGCAGTGGCGTTCATTGTGGCACTTCTGCTGGGGGGCTTTGGCATTTTGAGCCGTAGGTCTGCCGATAAGGTGCTGGCCCAGCACACCAACGAACTGGCTGCGCCCACGGTCATCGCCGCTGTCCCTACGCAGGGCGCGCCAGCAGACAGCTTCATCCTGCCCGGCAACGTGACCTCATGGACGGATTCGCCCATCTACGCCCGCACCTCCGGCTACCTCACTCGCTGGTACTTCGACATCGGCGCCAGGGTCAAAAAGGGCGCGCTGTTGGCCGAGATCGCCACGCCCGAGGTGGACCAGCAACTGGCTCAAGCAGAGGCCGACCTGAATACCGCACAAGCCAACGCCAACAACGCCCGCATCCAGGCAGATCGCTACACGGGGCTGGTCAAGTCCAACGCCGTCTCCCGGCAAGACACGGATACGTTCGTGAATCAGGCGACGGCCACAGCCGCGGCGGTGCGTTCCGCCCAGGCCAATGTCGAGCGGCTGCGCGACTTGCAGTCTTTCGAGAAGGTCTACGCTCCGTTTGACGGCGTGGTCACCGCCCGCAATATCGACACCGGCCAGTTGATCGATCCCGGCGCCGGCAAAGAGCTCTTTCATCTGCAAGCCATTCAGACACTGCGCGTCTATGCCAACCTGCCGCAGGTTGATACGAACAACGTGAAGCGCGGTTCCAAAATCGACCTGACCTTTGCCGAACACGCCGGGAAGACCTATCAGGGCACGCTTACCAGAACCTCCGACTCCATCGATCCGGCCAGCCGAACTTTGCTGGTAGAGATCGACGTGGACAACCGCGCCGGCGAGTTGCTGCCGGGTTCGCTGGCCCAGGTTCACTTCAAGACTCCGTCCGCCGGACCCACCTTCATTGTGCCCGCGGCTGCGATCATCTTCCGCAAAGAAGGGTTGCGTGTGGGGCTTGTGGTCAACGGCAACGTCGCGCATCTGGTTCCGGTGGCGATCGGCGAGGACGACGGGGCCAGCGTGCAGATTGTCACCGGCCTCAGCGCCGGCGACCAGGTGATCCAGGATCCGCCCGACTCGCTGATTGAGGGAGAAAAGGTATCTGTGGTCAGTCCCGGCACAAGCGCCGATGCGGGAGGCAAATAGTGATGCGGGCGCTTCAGGCTGTGAAAAAGCCCGACTCCGGCCGACCCAATGGCACCGGCCCGTCGCCGGGGGCCGCTGCTTTGAAAGGGCACGGCCGGGTACCCTCTGGGTGCCGTGCCACTGAAGCTCCTCAAACGGGATCGGCTTTAGCCGCCGCGGGAATGCGCGCTGGAGGGAAAACATTCCCTCAGGGGCTAAAGCCCACATTCATTTTTCGGCTTTTTACGGCACGACTGAAGTCGTGCCCTTTCAAAGCTGCGAATATTCAAGCTTTTACCTGCCTGCTCGTCCTTGTCCTGCTCGCCGGTTGCAAGCCTGTTGGACCGAACTACAATCGTCCCGGCTATGAAGCGCCGGCGGCCTACAAAGAGACGGGGGCTTCCACGGTTGTCGCCCCGCCGCCCAACCCGGCCAACGGCGGAGGCTGGCAGCCAGCTACGCCCTCCGACGGAATGTTGCGCGGCAAATGGTGGGAGATCTACCAGGATCCGCAACTCAACCAACTGGAAGAACACATCGCGGCGGACAACCAAAGCCTGCGGCAGGCGCTTGAAACCTATCTGGCCGCGCGCGACCAGGTGACTGCTGCCAGATCCGCCCTTTACCCCACCCTCTCTGCCGGGCCTGCTGTCTCCCGCGACCATATATCGAAGAACGGACCCGATTACTCAGCGAGCAAACCCACCTCCTACAACGATCTGGTGGTTGACGGCACGGCAAGCTGGGAGCCGGACTTCTGGGGTCGCATCCGCCGCACCGTCGAAGCCGCCCGCGAGAACTCCCAGGCCACCGCCGCCGACATGGCCAATATCGACCTGAGCCTGCACGCCGAAATGGCCTCCGATTACTTCCAGTTGCGCGGCCTGGACTCCGAAACCAAGCTCCTGCAAGCCACGGTCGCCGACCTGGAGCGGCAACTCGACCTTACACAGCGCCTCTTTGCGGGTGGGATCGGCACCGAAGTGGATGTGGATCAGGCGAAAACACAGCTTGAAACGGTCCGCGCCCAACTGATCGATGTAGGCGTAGCGCGGGCGCAGTATGAGCACGCAATCGGCACCATCGCCAATGTGAAACTGTCGGAATTCAGCATTCCGCCGTCGCCGCTTGATCTCGCGCTTCCCAAAATTCCCATCGGAGTGCCTTCGCAACTGCTTGAGCGCCGCCCGGACATTGCCGCCGCCGAGCGCCGTGCCGCCGCCGCCAACGCCCAGATCGGCATTGCCGTCAGTGCCTTCTATCCCACCATCAACCTTAGTGGCTCAGGCGGTTTTGAGAGCATGCATTTTGGCACATGGATTCAGGGCCCCAGTGCCCTGTGGACCTTAGGGGCTCAGGCAACGGAGTTGCTCTTCGACGCCGGCCAGCGCCATGCTTTGACCGATCAGGCCCGCCAGACCTACGAGGCTCAGGTCGCAGGCTATCGGAATGCGATCTTCCAGGCCTTCAACGACGTGGAAGACCAGCTTTCCGGCCTTCGGATTATGGAGCAGGAATCGGGCGTGGAGCAGAAGGCGGTGGAATCCGCTCAGCACTCGCTGGACCTGTCGAACGAGCGCTACAAGGGCGGCGTCACCAGCTATCTTGAGGTTCTGACCGCTGAGGCCACGCTGATCCAAAACCAGCGCACGGCCATCGATCTCCAGACCCGCCAATTCGCCGCTAGTGTTGGGCTCGTTCGTTCCCTTGGCGGCGGATGGGACACGGCGCAGTTGCCGAAGTAGCAGAGAACAGAGACCGGGGGAATTTGTACTTTTCCGCTCATGCGCCAGACCGGGGCTTCTGCAGCCTCAGAAGACAAGCTACCTTGGAGAAAATCCTATGAATGGGCCGAGAATTGTTTCCTTTCTTCCAGCCGCAACCGAGATGGTGTACGCACTGGGACTCGGCGGCCAACTCGTCGGGGTCTCGCACGAGTGCGATTTTCCTGCTGAAGCAAGAACGAAGCCGGTCGTCGTTCGGCCCGCTCTCTCGCTCGAGAAAATGAGCCTGCGCGAAATTGATGTTGCTGTTGCTGAGCGTATACGCAGTGGCGGCAGCCTCTATCAGGTGGACGAAGCTCTTATGAGTGAACTGAGGCCGGATTTGATCCTGACGCAAAACCTGTGTCAGGTCTGCGCTACATCGGGCAATGACTTGGCCTCGGTGCTGAAATTGCTCCAGCCCACGCCGGAGATTCTGTGGATGAGCCCGCACTCACTGGCAGAGATTTTTGAAAACATCCGCGAACTAGGCCAGGCCACAGACCGGTTGAGCGCGGCGGAGACCTTCATCCAGGATTGCCGCGAGCGCTTGGAAAAAGTCGCCGCGCGAACCAAACAGATCTCCCGGCGGCCTCGCGTGTTCTGCATGGAATGGGCCGATCCGGTCTATTGCGCCGGACACTGGGTCAAGGAAATGATTGACATCGCAGGCGGCACGGATGAGCTGGCACGCAAGGAAACGGATTCCGTGCGTATCCCCTGGGCGGACGTTTTGAAATGGTCGCCGGAAGTCATCATTTTCTCGCCGTGCGGATTCAATCTTGAGAAGGCACTTGAACAGGTCTCGCATCTGGAACGCCAGCCGGGCTGGGCCGATTTACCCGCGGTTCGCAACGGGCGGGTATATGCGGTCGACGCCAATTCTTATTTTGCGCGTCCAGGGCCCCGTGTCGTGGAGGGAACCGAGCTTTTGGCTCACTTGATCCACCCGGAATTGTTTGGCTGGAAAGGCCCGGCCGACGCCTTTCGAGCGATTGCAACAGCGGCTGTCGGCTCATCCCCTGTGCGGATGAAAACTTGTCCCGAATGCGGCGAGTCCTTCGAGTGCAAGATGGGCGGCTGCTGGTGCGATGATCTGCCGCCGCTGAAGCCCTCGACTGCCCCCGGCGCGGATTGCTTGTGTCCGGTGTGCTTGGCGAACGCGGTGAAGGTCAGTGCAAACTGACGAAGGTTTCTGAGGACGCCCAACTGTTTTCGGTCGCGTTGCAGAGTACTTGCGCGCAGGAAAATGGTTGAAACAGGTTCTCCTACTCGGCCAGCTCCACCTCAATCTTTTTGGCATCTGCATCAAGTTTGACGATCTTGAAAGTTCGGACCTGACCTTGAGCCAGGGGCGCGGGTTTGGATTCTGCTGCGGGGGCGTTGCCTTGCCAGCGGGCCTTTAACAACGACGACAGGCTCGACAGGTCGGGCTTGGAAGGGGGCGTGGACTCGATTTGCACTTCGGGTGCGACGGATGGGGTAGCGGTGGCGAAAGTGGTGTGGCAGATGGCGCGGATGCCTTCGCCCAACTCGACATGTGTGAGGGTTGGCGACTGCTCGACCACGCGGCCTGAGACCACATCCCCCACCTTGTGTTCGGCAATGTATTCGTCGATGCTGGTGGGGATCAACTGTTTCATGCTGAGCTTGATTTGGCGCTTTTCGGGGTCGATGGCCAGGACTTGCGCCTTCACCACCTGGCCAGTGCGCAGCACGTCTTGCGGATGATTGATGCGCTTGCCAGCCGAGATCTCGCTGACGTGAATGAGACCCTCGATGCCGTCGGCCAACTGTACAAAGGCCCCGAAGTTCATGAGCTTGGTGACTGGGCCTTCAATCTGCGCGCCGGCGGGGAACTTCTGCGGCGCATCGAGCCAGGGGTCGGCCTGCGTGTGCTTGAGGCCGAGAGAGATGCGGCGCTCTTCCGGCTTGACGGAGAGAATGATGGCGTCTACCCGATCGCCCAGCTTGAGAATGTCGCTGGGGTGGCGCACCTTCTTGCCGTACGTCATTTCTGAGATGTGGATGAGGCCTTCGATGCCGGGCTCAATCTCGACGAACGCCCCGAAGTCGGCGAGGCGGGTAACCGTGCCGCCGATGCGCTGACCCGCTACCAGGCGGTCGGGAGCCCTGTCCCAGGGCTCGGGTTGAAGCTGCTTGAGGCCGAGCGATATCTTCTTATTTTCGGGATCGATTTTGAGGATGCGGAGCTGGAGTTCCTGGCCGATGGAAAGCACGTCTTCCGGCTTGGTGACGCGGCTGTGCGCAATGTCGCTCACGTGCAGCAGGCCGTCTACGCCGCCGAGGTCGATGAATGCGCCGTACGGCATCAGGCTGCGGACAGTGCCGGTCACTGTATCGCCCTCCTTTAGGGCCTCATGGCGGGCCTGGAGAACGCCGCGGGCCTGCTCTTCAAGCACGATTCGCCGATCGACCACAACATCTTCATCGGTGACATCGAGCTTGGTGATGCGGCAGTTGATCTCAGTGCCGACCAGCTTTTCCAACTCGGACGCGTCCTTGGTTCCGCTGCGGCTGGCGGGCATAAAGGCCCGGACGCCGATATCCACCGAGAGGCCGCCTTTGATGACCTCGGTGACGGTGCCGACCACAGCCAGCTTCTCGGCAAAGGCCGCTTCGAGGGCAGACCAGTCGCGGACCTGCGCAACTTTGAAGCGGGAGAGCTCGTAGTAGCCCTCCTCGTTGCGGCCGGTGACGGAGACCGGAAAACTGTCGCCGGGCTTTACCTCCGCTGCGTTGTTTGCAAAGGCCGGCCGCGGCAGAACACCCTCAGTCTTATAGCCGATGTCGAGGAAGACCTGGTCGGCAGAGAGCGAAACCACCGTGCCTTGCAACTGCCGCGCGCCGGGTGCGGATTTGTGAGAGTGTGTGCGCTCGAAGGCGGAGAGAAGGTCGGCAAAAGACTCAGTCGGCTCGGCGGTTTCGTCGGGCAGCAGATCGTGGGCGGATTCTGGAAGGTTGTCGTTTGTCATGTCGGCTTACCGTTCCATTTATACACGGTTTTAACAGCGACAGTTCGCACAAAGCTCACGGTCTGCCACCACCGCACAAGCTTTTCCCTGCAAAATGCAGGCATGGCTGGGCATGCGGCGCTGGTATGTAGACACCGTATGGTCCGGAGAGCGAGAATTGCCCTTCACACGGAGGAGTTCAAGAACATGCATTCAATGACGCGGCGGAGTTTTGTGCGGTTGGGCGCGGGCGCGGGTGTAGCTGTTGCCGCGGTGGGCGGTGGCGTTGGCCGGCTGGCTGCGGCGCCGCTTCGACTGCCTATCGGCTTGCAGCTTTACAGTGTGCGTGATCTGCTACCCAGGGATTTTGACGGGACACTGCGCAAGGTGCGTGCGGCGGGATACACAGAGGTGGAGGCGGCCGGCTACTACGACAAGACGGCTGCCGAATTTCGCAAAGCCATGGACGCGGCCGGGCTGCGCTGCGTCAGCACCCATCATGCGCTTGGCATGCTCCGCCCCCGGCTTGATGAACTGATCGAGTATGGGCACGAGCTGGGGTTGGAGTACATAATTTGCCCCTCGCCTGTGCGCCACGATCCGGCGGCCACGGGTCCGCTCAACCTGGACGATTGGCGCTGGGTAGCGGGCGAACTCAACCGCATCGGCGAAAAGGTGAAGGCCGCGGGGATGATCTTTGGTTATCACAACCACGGGCCAGAGTTTGGCAGCGAGGGCGGCGTGGTGTTTTACGACGAGTTGCTGCGGCTCACCGATCCCAAGCTGGTGGTCTTCGAGATGGATTGCGGGTGGGTTGCCTCCGCCGGGCGCAACCCGGTGGACTATCTGAGCAAGACGCCCGAGCGCTTCCCGCTGCTGCATGTGAAAGACATGGTAAAGGGGGCGAATGGCCAATTTCATTCGACGGTTATGGGCCGGGGCGTGGTGAGTTACGCGCCGATTTTGCGCGCGGCTACCGGGCTCAAGCACTATTTCATCGAGCAGGAAGAGTTCGATATGGACCCCATCGAGGCGCTGCGGCTGGATGCGGAGTACATGCGCAAGTTGGACCTCTAATGCTGCCTATTTACGCAATTGGGCGCTACTCCTGGGATCCAGAATATGGGCAGAAAAGGCGCGACGAAGAAGAGGTCAACCGCATGGGGATGCTACCCCAGAAGAGCGCTTCTTCTTCGCCGCGTGGAGGGAGTCGATAAGGATAGAAGGCGGTGCCGAGATTGGCCGCGCCGCAACCCTGTCCAACCGGCGATGCTCCTGTCGCCGGTCCGCAAAACCTACGGAGTCACTCCGCCTCGCCCACAGGGAACTGCCGCCTTACTCTTGTCCGGAATGTTGCGCCGCTGTCAACACGAGGCTGATGTTGTTCAGTTCAATCGTTTCCAGGATGGCGTGGCCGTTCTGGGTATTGGTGCCCACTCCGGGGTCATTCTTCCCCGTGACCAATTTTGCTGGAAATGTGACAACATTTTTCCCGTTCTGCGTTAGTGTGGCCTGAATATTCGATCCAGAGCCTGTCCATGTCAGTTGGTAATCACCCTCCGGAACCTGTGCTGAACCAACCTGCACAGTCATCGGGATGGTCACGGTGGGGGGCTTCTTGCCTGCAAAGGCGGGCGTGGCAAACAGAACGAGTGTCAATGCAAATCCGATGAAACGCTTCATTTAGATTCTCCTCAATTGCCTCGCGGCTTCTCTCCATCGCATGAGGCACTGAGAGGATTACACTACGGTATTTTGTTTTTGAACCTTAAGAATTCTTAAGCCTTGTGAAGGGGACGCAATCGACGCGAGAATGCTGATTACTTGGCTATCGGTTCAGTGAAAAGAGGAATCGTGATTTGCACGCGCAGGCCGGGCAATGCGTTCTCAGCAACGATCGTTCCATGATGCACTTGCACCGCTTGTTTTGCGATGGACAAACCCAGCCCCGATCCTCCGCTCATCGCATCGCGCGCCTCTTCAACGCGGAAGAAAGGATCGAAGATCCGCGTAAGCGCATCGTCGGTGACGCCTGGCCCGTAGTCACGCACTGCAATGACCGCGGAGCTGGAATCCTCGGAGATGGACACATCGATCTCGGAATGTTCCGGTGAATAGCGAATCGCATTGCGCAGCACATTCTCCACCGCGCGCCGCAGCAGTTCACGATTGCCTTGAACCTGACCTGCGAGCTGGCCATTTACAGCGATGCGGCAGCCGCGCATCTCCGCTTCCACGGAGCAGTCGCGCACCACGTCATCGACGATCTCGCCGGTGCGTTCGATCTTTGCCCTATGAGCCGCAGGATCGCTTTCGATGAAGGTGATTTCCACGATGTCGGCCACCAGCGAGGCAATCCGGTCCACATCCCGCTCGATACGATCCAGCGCCGCCTTGTTGTCTGCGGATGTTCTGGCCAGCTTGATGGCGAATTTCAGCCGTGCAAGCGGCGATCGTAGTTCGTGCGATATGTCCCCAAGCAGCCGTCGCTCGCTCACAATCAGACGTTGCAGGCGCTCCGCCATTTGATTGAACGAGCGCCCCAGTTGTCCGATTTCATCCTGCCGCCCGGTTTGAACGCGAACGGACAGGTTGCCCTGGCCGAATAGCGCAATGGAGGCAGCGATTCTGCGGATGGGCGATATCACACCCACTGAAGCCAACCAGCACAAAAGAAGCGTGGCGCCGATGACAAGGAAATAGTAGGGAAGAAACGTCCAGAGATGCGGCCCTTCAGATAGGCCCGTGTTAACGATCCAATACTGCCCTTCTGGCGACCGCTGAGCTTTGATGTAATGGCCATTCGCGTGGGTGCGCCATTCCGTGCGTGGAGCGGGAGGCAAAAACTCGGCCCGATTTTCACCGGTCAGCACATCTACGCCGCGTGCGTCGAGTAAATAATGCGTCGATCCTACAAAGACGCGATCCAAGCTGGTCAAGTAGGCTTGCAGCGCCTTCGGCCCGCTGCTCGCCAGTGCTCCGCGCGCGCTCTCCAATTCCAACTCATCGATGCGGTCGAACGCCGGATCGATCGTCTTCCTCTGCATGCGATCAGAGATCGCATGAAATACGAGGAAGGAAAGCGACAGCGTGGTCACCATCGCCAGAAGCACGCCGTAGTAGAGAGACTTCATCGGGAAGGTCTTAAGCCGCTCCGGAAAATACATACCCGACTCCCCTCACCGCGCGGATCAGCTTGCGGCCACCGTCTAGCTTTTTGCGCAAATGGCTTATATGTACGTCGAGAAAGCGATCATAAGGGGTAGCTTCACGTTTGAAAAGAGCCAAAGTGATTTCGTCGCGCGACACAATGCGGCCCGCGGAGCGCATCAGCATCTCCAGCAGGTCGAACTCTACCTCAGTCAACTCCACCGGCGAGCCCGCGATCCGCACCTCGCGCGTCGCAGGATTCACTTGGATATCGCCGACGGTCAAGACTGCGTCGCCCTTCCCTTTTGCAGCACCTGCGCGGCGCAGCACTGCCCTGATCCGCGCCAGTAATTCATCCGGATCGAATGGCTTGGGAAGATAATCGTCGGCGCCCGCATTCAGGCCGAGGATTCGGTCAGGCTGCTGAACACGGGCGGTCAACATGATTACAGGCAGGTCTTTTCGCCGCCGCAACTGCCGCAGCAGCGTGAGGCCGTCGAAGACAGGCAGCATCACATCGAGAATCGCTAGATCGTATGGGCCGTTGAGCGCGCAGGCCAGACCATCCCGGCCATTGTAGGCGCAATCCAGGCGATGACCGGCCTCGGCAAAGAACTCCTTCATCATCGCGCACAACTCTGCGTCGTCATCCACAAGCAAGAGCGACAATTGCTTTTCCGCTGTCTCCATCTGAATGCCTCAGGCTCTGGCGGCCATTGAGCAATTCCCTTCGTTTCCTCAGTCTCGCACACATCAAAGCAGGAGCAGCCTGCTTAACAAATCTTAAGATTGGCTGCCGGGCAACGCTTCTTCTGGAGGAAGACCTTCCTCTTGCCAGAATCGGTGCAGGCGTGCACATGAATACGCGCCGTAACCCAGATGAGCTGGCGCGGGGTGTATATGCGTAGAGTAAGTTTTTGGTGTGGCCCAAGCTCTTTTCCGATGGGGTAAGATCAATGCCTGAAGGAGAGCGACTCGTGGGAAAATCCTTGGCTGTAATTACAGGTGCATCGAGCGGTCTCGGCGTCATCTTCGCGCGAAAACTTGCCGCGAAATACGATCTTTTGCTGATTGCGCGGCGCAAGGAAAGGCTGGATGCGCTGGCGGCTGAATTGGCCGCTGAATACGGATGCGCCGTGAGCGTACTCGCCGCAGACCTCACCAACGAGAAGGAATTAGCCGCTGTCGCAGATCGGATCGCGGGCGAAGAGAACCTGGCGCTGCTGGTCAACAATGCGGGCTTTGGCGCTCACGGCCTCTTCTGGGAGTCGAATCTTGACGTGCAGGAACAGATGCATCGCCTGCATGTGATGGCAACCCTCCGGCTAAGCCATGCCGCACTGCGCAGTATGGTGGCGAAGAACTCCGGAGGCATCATTAACGTGGCTTCTGTGGCCGCGTTCGTGCGGCGCTCTGGTAGCGTAAGCTATTCGGCTACCAAGACCTGGATGACCGCGTTTACCGAAGGGCTTTACCTTGAATTAAAGAGCATCCGTTCCGATGTAAAAGTCCAGGCGCTTTGTCCGGGCTTTACCTACACTGAATTCCACGACACCGCGCATATCGACCGCAAGAGCATGGCGCCACCCTCCCTGTGGCTGCAGGCCGAGTTCGTGGTGGACGAATCGCTGCGAGCATTGACTCGGGGAAAGCTGTTTGTCGTTCCGGGCTGGCGCTACAAGGCTCTTGTGGCAATGCTTTCGACGCTGCCCGCTCCGCTTCGGCTTGCCTTGGAAGCCGCTGGTTCAAGGAAGCAAGCCGAAAGCAGATGAATTGAAACTCGGACTTGCGGCAGGGGCGGTTGTGGCGTCGGCCTATGCGGCTGGCTTTTCCGGTAGGCTTGGGGTATGAGCGTATTCGACGAGAAGCAGGCGGAGCTGGAGCGGCATGAGTTCATGATGGGCGTGGAGCGGGGCAGGCTGGCGGTGGCGCTGGATCTGCTGACCGACTCGCTGATTCTGGTGGGGCAGCATGGGGTTTATTGCGCGTCCAGCCGCAACCCGGCCAAGCCGGCGCTGGATTTGCAGGCGGTTCTGGGAGGGATCGAGGGAGCCAAAGCCCTGATCCAGAGTGTGATGGAGGAGTTGCGGACGCAAAGAGAAGGGACCAGAGACCAGGGATGAGGAACTGCGTATTTGCGTGAAAGCGTCTAAGGAAACCAAAGTACGGTATGCTGGATATGCGCGCCCGTAGCTCAGCTGGATAGAGCGAACGCCTCCGGAGCGTTAGGTCGGGAGTTCGAATCTCTCCGGGCGCACCATACATAAGTTCCCCATTTCTTACAAGAACCTTCAGCGTCTCCGCGACGCAATCCCCGGCGGCATTCCCTTTGGCCAATTAGAATGAATATGGCCTTTTAAAACAAGCACTCATGAGGCCGGACAAGGCGAACATGCACTTCAATTTTGCTTTTACCCTCGTTCAGACTCTGTGGACGCTGACGTTTGCGGCGCAACTGGTGCTGCTTGTGGTTCTAATGGGACGAGACCGGATGCGGCGCTTTCCGTGGTTCACGGCGAGCATTGTGCTGGCAGCCCTGCAACTGCTGACGAGCAGGCTGCTGTTTGGGAAGCTACCCATCTTCACAATGAACGTGGTTTTTATTACGATGGCCGACGCGATCGCGCTGGTTGGGTTGCTGGTGGTGGTGGAGATGGCTCGACGGGCGTTCAGCGGCCTTCAGCGTCAGCTTTGGATCGCGAACAGCCTGGGGCTGCTAGCGGTGGCTGGCACAGTGCTGGCGGTGTGGGGACCGTGGCCGGCATGGAAGACACTGACCGCGGACTCCAACCTTGCGGCGCTGCGCCTGATGCAACTGGTGGCGCAGAAGGGCGATTTGCTGGCCATCTTCCTGACCGTAGGGCTTGGCTTGCTTGTAGTGCTGTTTGGGCGCAGGTACAAGGCCGGCTGGCGGAGCCATACGCAGCAGATTGTGATCGGACTGGCGACTGCGGCGATTTCTCAACTGGCATTAGTGTTGATGCTCCAACACTTGGTGAAGACGGCAGCGCCGAAGACACAGGCTGAGTACGACCACATCGTCGGCATCAGGGACAACCTGGTCAACGCCGACAACGCAGTGCGCGTGGCTGTGCTGGTGGGTTGGATCGTGTGTTTGTGGATCGACGAGCCGGGGACTACGGAGGAGGCAGTCAAGCTTCCAGCGGGCGAGGCGTCCTAATGCGATCCCTGCGGCATTTTCCCGCCCGTCAGTAGTCTAGTCCCTAATCCCTAGCCCCTAGTCCCTGCCCTTCAAATGTGGCAGCTTGTCTGGCCGCGCTTTTCCAGATAGCGCTGGTGGTATTCCTCGGCTCGCCAGAAGGTCTGTGCAGGCTCGACTTTGGTGACAATACGCTTGGGTTTGAAGCTGCCGCCCGCGGTGAGCTGCTCGATCTTGGCGCGGGCCTGCGTCTCTTGCTCCGGGGAGTGAAAGAAGATTGCGGAGCGGTACTGCTCGCCCCAGTCCGGACCCTGGCGGTTGAGGGTGGTCGGGTCGTGAAGGGCGAAAAACGCGTCCAGGAGCTGCTCGAAGCTCACCCGCGCGGGGTCGAAGTCGAGTTCGACGACCTCGGCGTGACCGGTTGAGCCGGTGCAGACATCCTTGTAGCTGGGCCGGTTAAACTCGCCGCCCTCATAGCCGACAGCGGTGGCCGTGACGCCGGGGATGGCGGCAAAAGCGGCTTCTACGCCCCAGAAGCAGCCAGCCCCGAAGGTTGCTTTTTCAATGCTCATGATTGATGGGATGCGCGAGGGCGGGATTCGGTAACAAATCTCGCGGCTCACGCTGGTTGCAAAATTCACAGCGCGATGAATAAGATCGTTTCGAGGCTCGGAAACTCTGCCTCGAAAAAACCGCATCAGAATGACCGGTGAGTCCTCCTCTCGACATCCCAGGCGGCTGCCTGACGAAGCTCATATACGCGATCTCACCATGGATGATTGTGCAAAATTCCCTGAATTTCAATGAGTCGATGGCGGCATCTCAACCAGCAGGCTTGCGGTCCGCTATTTCGGCTCCAATCTAATCCCCAAAAGGAGAAATAAGACGATGAAGGTCAACACGTACCTGAACTTTGGCGGCAACTGCGCAGAGGCGTTCCGCTTTTACGAAGAGCATCTTGGCGGAAAAATCGCCATGATGATGACCTACGACCAAATGCCGGAGCCGAAAAGCGTCCCGCCGGGCATGGAAAAGGCAGTTCTCCATGCCAGCCTCACTCTGGGAGACACGACGCTGATGGCGAGCGACGGTCCACCGGAGCGCGTTCAGCCGATGGTTGGCGCGCATATCTGTCTCAACGTCGATAGCATCGAAGAGGCGGAGCGCATTCATGCGGTGCTCTCGGAAGGCGGGGAAGTCTTCATGCCGATGGGAGAGACGTTTTTCGCTCACCGCTTCAGCATGTTACGCGACAAATTCGGGATCGCCTGGATGGTCATCCACCAACGCCCGATGCCTTCGCATGCTTGAGGCCGGCTTATAGCGAACCAGAGCTGCAATATCCTTAAACCGCAGAATTTAAGTCGACGCAACCAACAGGGAGCGGCGACCATGCACAAAGCTTTTGAGGACACAGTCGCTCTGGTTTCGCTCTAGCTGGTCAGGTTGTAGATCAGGCCAAAGGGATCTTTGACATAGCATCGGGGGCAATCCGGCTCGTCCTTGACGACTGTGCAGCCCCTTGCCATGAGCCGCTGTTTGGCGGCTTCTACACTGTCCACCGTGACCTCGAGGACTGGACCAAGCGCAGGGCCGCGCTCAATGAAGAGATTGATGTGCCTGCCATGCAGGCTGATCATCTGCGGGTCTTCGCCGGTGATCTCGAATCCGAGCTGCTCGACATAGAACGCCGCGGCGGCGGGCGGGTCCGGCGCTTGAATGAGTATGTCTGTGCCGAAGGTGTTTGCCATGGGTGCTCCTTCTTCAAGTGAGACTAGCCGAATTGCCAGGTGTGGCGTTGGGTCAGTTGTCGCCTTCAGTGGCCTACCCATCTTGGCCGCATATCAGTTTTCTTGAGTCGCCAGCCCAAGTGGGCTCGACTTGGCGGCAATGGCATCTGATTCGCTTATCGATTTTGCTTCAGCCAAGGCATCGATCACTTCATTCCGCCGTTGTAGCGCCAGATCGGGATGTTTGGTGGGCGAAAAACGGGACGGAGATTTAACCATGCCAGCTAGAAGCGCCGCTTCGCCAATTTGGAGCTGATTCGGTTTCTTGCTGAAGTAGTGCCGAGACGCGGCTTCGACGCCGAATGTATTCTCACCGAAGTACGTTCGATTGGCAAAAATGGTGAAGAGTTCTCGACGCGAGAAATGTCTCTCCAGTTGCACAGCAACGCGAATCTCATTCAGTTCGCGGATGAGGTTTCTGCTAGGGGCATAGCACATGGTTCTGGAAATGTGCATCGACAATGTGGCATGAGGGTGTCTCAGGTTACTGAGCCCTTCAACTAGGTTGATGAGAACTCCGTGGCCGTCTTCTGGGGCGTCCGCAGCCTGAAGAGTGGCCCGCATGTTATCCCCGATTGACTCGTAAGGAATTGCGATCGAGGTGGACTTCTGGCATGGTTCGGTCACCTGCGTCATCGCCACTGGCGCAAACCGCCCAAGGGAGTCTGCATTGGGCAATCCCCTTGAGTCGAAATAGAGCCATGCCAACCCAACGATCGGCACCAGAGCGATCGCGCCAAAGCAAAACAGGCAAGTTTTCAGTAACCTTCCCATTGAAAATCGTCTCCGGGTAGGAATCTAGCCAATTTCCAAGCATTTCAGACGCGCTGGCGCAGTCTCTTATCCGCGCTTCTTTCCCCCAGAAAAGCCTGATCGCTTAGGCGCGCCGGGTTTGCCTTTATAGCTGGATTTGGCGCTGCCGGGACGCGGTTTGGAACGGGCGCTGGAGGCGGGCTTGTTGGATCCGCCAAAGCTGGGCTTGGGCTTCCAGCCGGGTTTGCTCGGCGGTCTGGAACCTGTCGGGCGTGGGCCGGAGCCGGCAGCCGGGCGGGGCGTGAAGGAGCCTTCTCCCGTGTCGCGTCGGAAGGGGCGCTTGGCGGGGCCAGAGGGCTCAAACGGGCGGCCACCTGGCTTTCTTCCGGCCGACGCAGACCGTTCCCCAGGCTTGCTACTTGGCCGCGCACCGCCTGCGCGGGGCTTGCCGCTGCTGGTGGTGAAAGGGCGAGCCAGGCCGCCTTCGCCGCGGAAGGGTTTCTCTCCGCTCGGCCGGGCCGGGCGGTCTGAGCTTGGGTGATCCGGACGGGAATAGGGAGCGCTGGGGCGGTCGGGCCTGGATCGGGGCGCACTCGGACGGTCAGCATGAGGCCGGGGAGCACCTGGGCGGCCTGCGTACGGCCGGGGTGCGCTGGAGCGGCTGGGCGCGGGACGGTCCGATCCTTTGATTTCTTCGATGTGGAGGTTTGGCGGTCTCACTGGGCCAAAATCCTCGTCGCGATCCACCGCTTCGTGTCTCGGCGCGGGCGGTCTCTTGGTGAACGGGCGGTCAGATGAGGCAGGCTTTGACCACGCTGGCTTGCTGGGTCCAGTCTTGTTGAACGCTGGTTTATCGCCAAAGGTCCCGCGAGCGGCAGGCCTATCGCCGTAGGGCTTTCCTGTCGCCGGTCTCTCGCGGAAACCGCCGCCAGTGGCCGGTTTTGTTCCGAACGACCGGCCGGTCGCGGGCTTGTCTCCATAGGTGCGGGCAGCGGGCGGTTTTGCTCCAAAAGTGCGGCCCATTGCTGGCCGGTCACTGAACGGTTTGGCGCCGAATGGTTTGCCTGCTGCCGGTGGACGGCTTTCGCCGGTTGATCCGGCGTCGAAGCGGGCGGGCGGGCGGGTGGTCCGGTCGTCTTTTCGAAACGCCGGCTTTTGCCATGCCGGTCCTGCCGAGGGGCGGGCGCCTGTGTGCCGCGGAGAGCTGAAGTCCCGGCCTGCCGGGCGTCTGGGGCGTGTTCCCTCTTCGGCCGGACGCACTGGACGGGCTCTGTTGCTACCCGAGTCGCCGCCCTCGTTGAAGGCTCTCTTGGGCAGATAGTCCTTCGGGCCTGGGGCGGGGCGCTCTTCGAATGATTTGGCTGCAAACGGCCTTGCTCCAAACGCCTTGGCTGGGCGCGCACCGGTAGCGCGCGGCGTCACGGTTGGCAACTTGCCGGCATCGACCAGGTTGCGTCGGCGGAGATCCTTGGATTTTGGCGTGCGCAGCGTGCCATCGGCAGCCTTGCGCAGCAGGTCGAGTTCATTCGTATCCAGCTCGCGCAGGTTGCCGGGCTCCTGATCGAGAATCAGGGGGCCGTAGCCCACGCGGCGAATCTTCTCGACGAAGTGGCCGATCTCCTCGAACATCTTGCGCAGTTCGCGGTTGCGGCCCTCGATGAGAACCACTTCGTACCAGGGATTGTCGCCCTGGCGGACCTGACGGATGCGAGCCGGGGAGGTGCGTACGCGCTCTGAGCCGGGCTTGCCGCGCTCTATGGTGACGCCACCGCGCAACAGGTCAAGCTCACTCTCGCTGGGCTGTCCGGCCACCTTCACCAGATAGGTCTTTTCCACACCCGCGGAGGCGCGGGTCAGCCGGTTGGCCAGCTCGCCGTCGTTGGTCACCAGCAGCAGGCCTTCGCTCATGTAGTCCAGGCGGCCGACCGGGTAGAGGCGCTCGCGCATCTTGTCAAAGAACTGCATCACCGTTGGCCGGCCTTCAGGATCCTTGACCGTGGTGACAAAGCCTTTGGGCTTGTTCAGAACGAAGTAGCGCAGGCGCTCGGCGCCCTGCAGCAGTTTGCCATCTACGCGAATGTGGTCGCGCCCTGCGTCGGCCTTGGTGCCCAGCTCCGTAACCACAGTGCCATTCACCTGAACGCGGCCCTGCTCGATGAGTTCCTCGGCCTTGCGGCGGCTGGACACGCCAGCTTGGGCGAGGATTTTTTGCAGACGTTCAAGCTTCGCCGGGGGGCGCGGCTTGGGATTGAACTCGGGCACGTCTTCGTCGTCGTCTAGCTCGGAGCTATCTTCCGGCTCGATTTCGGCTTCGATGGCAGCCGCAGGTTCAATCGCCGTTGCGGCTTCGCCATCGGTCTCGTCGCCGATTGGGTCTTCGACCACGGCTTGCGGAACTGCGGTCTCGGGCGTGGTTTCTACTTCCTGGGGTGCTACTGCGATTTCTGGTTCGGTCGATGCGGGTTGGCTGTCGTCGGTTTTCTTAGCCTTGGTGGATTTCTTCGCCATATGGGGAATTCTCAGTTTCTGCCTGCTCTGTGGGGACTGTCTCAGCAGGTGCGGCCTCTGCTGGGTCCTGGGGTTCATTGCTGCCCGCCGTCACGGCGGTCTGGGTGGGTTCCGGGGTTTCATCGGGCGCGCTTGAGACTTCGCCGGGGAGCTCTTCGGTGTCTGCTTCGTCCAGTTCGAGACTTGAATCCGTTGCTTCCGCTGACGTCAGCTCTGCTTCGGCCACGGGTTCGGCTTCGTCGAATTCGAGATCGGCCATCTTTTCGAACTCTTCCATAGAGGGCAGCTCGGCAACGTCTTTGAGGCCAAAGCGGAGCAGGAACTCGCGGGTGGTCTTGTAGAGGATTGGGCGGCCGATGACCTGCTTGCGGCCCGCGGTGGCGATGAGCTTGCGCGCGAGCAGGGAACCGAAGACGCCGGACGAATCCACTCCTCGAATCTCGTTGACTTCAGGCGCGGTAACCGGCTGCTTGTAGGCGATGACAGCCAGCGTTTCGAGAGCGGGCAGGGAAAGCTTGAGCGCAGGCTTGAGGCTTTTGACGAAGGTGCGGACCGCGTCGTGGCATTCAGGCTTGGTGGCCATGCGAAAGCCGCCGGCGATCTCGCGAATCTCAACGCCGCGGTCGTCGGAGGCAAAGCTGGCGATCAACTCGTCGAGCAGTTGGCGGATGACAGCACGGACTTCCCGGTCGCGTTGGCGGGCGAGGCGGCGCACCTCCAGTTCAGCATCGGCATCGACAGCAGGGGCCTCAGCGGGTTCTGGGTCGGCCTCTGGGCTTGCATCGGGGACTGGCTCCGCTTCGGGCTCCGCAGGCTGAGCTGGCGATTCATCTGGCAGGGCGGTGGCCAGGGCCTCATCCAACCCCATGTAAACGATCTGTTCGTGAGCCGGTTGGGGCAGCAAGAACAGAGTTTCGGAACTCGCTCCGGCCTGGGCAGCGGATTCGGCGGCCTGCGCGGCAGACGCGGCTTCCTGCTCCGCCTTCCATTCGAGGGCGTCGGCGGTAAAGACTGCGGCGAGCTGGGCCAATGTGACCGGCTCCTCCGCGGCATAGATGACTGCTTCCAGCTTGGCTTTCAGGCTCATCGTTGAATAGGTACCTTAAGTATGGTACCGGAAGTGGAGGAAGGCTGCGTGTGGATTGAGGGTGTGAAGCTCATTCAAAGGGGAGAAAAAGGGTGATCGGGGAGGTTAAGACTATGCGCTCATCAAGGCTGGGCTTGAAAGAGAGTAGGCGAGCAGGGATGCAGGCGCAGCTTCCTGGGCTGGCGCTGTTTCCACCGGCACATGGGCCAGTTCCCAGGCCGAGCGGTCCTTGAGCAGGCGAGAGACCAGTGCGGTGTGCATGGCGTGGCCGGCGCGCTCGGCGACCACATGGCCCTCAATGCGCCGTCCGGCCAGGGCCAGATCGCCTATCAGATCCAGTACTTTGTGGCGCACATACTCGTCGGGAAAGCGCAGGGGGCCGTTCTCCGGGCCCTTTGGCCCCAGAATAATGGCGCTCTCCGGGCCTGCGCCGCGGATGAGGCCCATGTCGCGCAGCTTCTTCTCGTCGGTCTTGTAGCCGAAGGTCCGCGCCGGCGCGATGGCCGTACCGTAAGTCTCGGCGGCCAGGTCCACGTAGGCTCTTTGCTGGCCGATGGGCGCGGGAAAGTCAATCGCGTACTGGATGCTGTAGCCGGAGCCGGGATAGACACCGATGAATTTGTTGCCCTCACGCACCTCTACGTCATGCAGGATGCGGATAGTTTCGCGGCGGCGGCGCTGGGTGCGGATGCCAGCATCGAGAAAGGCCTGCACGTAGGGCAGGGCGCTGCCGTCCAGAATCGGCAGCTCCAGGTTGTCCAGCTCCACAATCACGTTGTCCACGCCCATGCCGATGAGCGCGGAGAGCAGGTGTTCGGTGGTGGAGATCAGCACGCCTTGGCGCATTAAACTGGTGGCGTAACTGACTTTGGCAACGTTGCGGCCCGTGGCGGGGATCTCAAAATTGTCCAGGTCGGTGCGGCGGAAGACGATGCCCGATCCAGCGGGCGCAGGCAGCAGGCGCATGGTCACCGGCGCGCCGGAGTGAAGCCCCACGCCCGTAAACTCGATGGGCGCGGCAATGGTCTGTTCCAGGTGCGCGGGATTAGCCAAAAAATCGGTTCTCCAAAAGTGCGAAATTGTGCGCACTGGTAAGACTAGACGCAAGATCGCCCTTCCGTGCTGTGGCATTTTTGCCACACTCTGCGCTTAAAAGTCGAACATTTGGCCTGAATTGGGCCTGGAAGCGTCTTCTTGCCGTCGTAAAATCGGGGAATCCCCGATTTGCCGGGATAGAATTCTCCTCAATGGGCATGCTCACGCCGCATGGGAGACAAGTATATGTACACCGGGGTCTGGTCACCGCTACTGTGGATCCTGGCGAAGTCCGCTGTATTCGGAATTTCTGCGGGAGGAATACTTTGGCGCTGGAAACGGCGAGGTATAAGAAGCAGGAATCTCTATTCAGCTAGCAGAGCAAATCTAGCTTTCTATTCGCTTTGGCTCACGGTAGTAATCGTCATGTTTGTCATGCAGGAGTCTTCCGCTCTTCGTTCAATGATTAACTCCAGCCTCCCTGCCAGCCTATTCGTCGGCTGCACGTTTTTCGCGGTGATCGGATCATTGTTGATGTGTATTTCGTGTTTGGGCGCGGAGAAAGGGGAGCGCAGATTCGTCGTATTGGCTAATGGACTGATGCTCATTCTATGGGCGTCCAATGTGGTTGCACCGAATTAGCCAGTGACTGCCCATCCATGAAAGGTCCAACGATGCCCACCGGCCCCGATCTTCCCGTCCCCGTGCGCGCCCTGCTGGCAGGAGCGCGGCGGAAGCAGACCGCATTGATTGACCTCATTCAGCGCTTGGTGCGGGCGGAGTCGCCCTCGGACGACAAGGCCGCCGTGGATGCCTGTGTGGCGCTGGCCGCCGCGCACGCCAAAATGTTGGGTGGGCGCGTGAAATTGTACCGCCAGCGCGGCTTCGGCGATGTGCTTCAGGCGCGCTTCGGACCAAAGCCCCACAAGGAAAGAGCGGGCCATCCCGCCGGGAAGGGTCAAAGCGCGGAACGCCGCACGCTCCTTCTCGGCCATCTGGATACAGTCTGGCCGCTCGGCACGCTCAAGACTATGCCTTGCCGGCTGGCCGATGGCCGCCTGTGGGGGCCCGGCACACTGGATATGAAGGCCGGCGTAGCCATCGCTTTCACCGCCATCGAGATGCTCTCCGAGGCCAACCTGGTGAATCGCGAGATCGTTCTGTTGCTTAACAGCGACGAAGAAGTTGGCAGTCCCGTTTCTCGGCCCATCACCGAGCGGCTGGCCGCCGAGTGCGCCGCCGTTTTTGTATTGGAGCCAGCACAGGGGCTTGCGTATAAGACCGCCCGCAAAGGCACCGGCAACTGGCGAATCGACGTGACCGGCGTGGCCGCCCACGCCGGCGTGGACTTTGAAAAAGGGGCCAGCGCCATTCGCGAGCTGGCCCGCGTGGTGGAAGTGGTGAGCGGCTGGACCGACCTCAAGCGCGGTCTGACAGTGAGTGTGGGACTCGCCGGAGGAGGCTCCAAGACGAATGTGATTCCCGCGGAGGCCTGGGCAGAGGTGGATGTGCGCGTTGCCCGCAAGGCCGATGGACCGCGTATCGAGCGCAAGTTTGCCGCGCTCAAGCCGGGGGACAAACGCTGCCAACTGACTGTGGTCGGCGGCATCAACCGCCCGCCGATGGAACGTACCAGGGGAACCGTGCGGCTCTTCCGCCAGGCCAGGTCGTTGGCCGCTGAATTGGGCGTCACGCTGGAGGAAGCCGCGACCGGGGGCGCCTCCGACGGCAACTTCACCTCCGCCCTCGGCATTCCCACACTCGACGGCATGGGAGCCGTGGGCGACGGCGCGCATGCCCGCCATGAATCGGTCGCAATCGAGCACCTGGCCCCACGCGCGGCGTTACTTGCCGGATTGCTGGCTGGGTGCTAACCATGGGGTGCGCCTGATACACTCCCGTTGAAGAACTCGCAGGAGATAAACCACCCCATGAAACAAGCTGTTCTGATTCTGTTGCTGGCTGCCAGCGCCGCCGCAAACGCCCAAACCCCGGCCAAACCGGCTGCCCCTGCCGCCAACGCTCCAAAGCCAGCCACGACAGCGGCCAAGCCAGCCGGTACGGCTGCTCATTCCGCGACGGCTTCCTCTGCCATCAAACTGCCCCCCGGCGTTCCTCCGGCCAAAGGCATTGTGAAGACTGCCTTCTCTCTGCGCTACCAGGACGTCGTGATCGGCACGGGCGCAGACGCCGAGCCAAACAAGTTGTACAAGGTCCAATACACGGGTTGGCGCGCCGCTGACGGCGTCAAATTCGACTCATCCTACGACCACCGCCCGCCAGTCAAGGACAAGGACGGCAAGCCGGTGTTGGGCGACGACGGAAAGCCCAAGCTTGGCGATCCACAGCCCTACCAATTTCCGCAGGGCATGGGCGGGGCCGGGCGTGGCGGCCCGTTTCCTGGCTTCGATCAAGGCTTTGAAGGCATGAAGGTCGGGGGCAAGCGCCGTCTTTTCATTCCCTTTGAACTGGCTTATGGAACGCACGCGATTCCAGACCGCGACGCGGATCACCCTGGGATTCCCGCGAAATCCGATCTGATCTTCGATATCGAGCTGATCGATGTAACCGATATGCCAACGCCGCCAAACCACCCTGGCATGGGCGGAATGCCTCCCGGCCATCCGATGCCCGGCGGTCACCCAATGCCCGGAGCCCCGGGAACACCGGGTACTTCGGCATCTCCAGCGGCGCCAGCCAGCCCGGCAGTACCTGCTGCTCCAACTGCCCCAGCCGCAGCCCCAGCACCAACCCCGGCCGCACCAGCAACCCCGGCTCAGCCACAGACGAAGTAACTGGGCGCCCTGCGCAATCCAGGCACTTCTGGTTTTATCGGCTTCAAAGTCGCTTTGCCGGGTACCCTCTGGGCACCCGGCAAAGTGGCGGGCAAAAGATCATTAGGTTTTATGCCTGACTGTTTTAGATAGAATGCGGAAACAGCAATCCGCGCTTCTCGATCGCGGCTACCCAGGCCACTGAATTGATTTCGTCTCCGCCAGGCGGATCGCCATTGCTGAAAGGTCCCATCAATCTCGAACGGAAACGCCGTTTCGAACACATGCTGCTGTTTTTCTTCCGTTGCTCTCTTGATGTGATTCGTGATGGCGAATAGGAAAGAGAGTCGTGTTTCATGAGCTTGCTTTGTGAGTGTTTTTCTAAAAGCGTACTCACAGCCCGGCTGAAAGAGGTAGCTCCGGCAATCGCGCTCATCGCGGCTGTCGTGATGATTTCGCATCCAGCCAGAGCACTGGGCGACGATCCGATTGTCGTGAGCCACGCAGAGAAGAGAAGTCTGCGGCTTGTGAAATCCGGCGTAGCATCCCCTATTGTTGACGACAGTCAGGATTATCCCGGCGTGCTTCGCGCCGTTCTCGATCTTCAGGCGGACATGGAACGAGTCAGCGGCGTGAAGCCGATGGTTCTGAACTCGATGAAAAGCCCAATTGAGGAAGTGATTCTTGTTGGCACGGTGGGAAGAAACCGGCAGATCGACGAACTGATCAAAGAGAAGAAGATTGATGTCAATGAGATCAAGGGAAAATGGGAGTCTACCCTTACGCAGACCGTTGAAAATCCCTTTCCAGGCGTAAAGCGGGGTTTGGTTATTGCAGGCAGCGACAAGAGGGGGACAATCTATGGAATCTATACGCTCGCTGAACAGATCGGAGTTTCGCCATGGTATTGGTGGGCAGATGTTCCGCCGCAACATCACCAGGAGTTATATGTAAAGGCAGGGCGGTGGGTCGAGGGAGAATCCGCCGTAAAGTACCGAGGCATATTTCTCAACGATGAAGCGCCCGCATTGACGGGATGGGCAAAGGAGAAATTCGGCGGGTTGAACCACGAGTTCTATGCTCATGTCTTTGAGTTACTGCTGCGCCTGAAAGCGAATTATCTTTGGCCTGCAATGTGGTCGAATGCGTTCAATGAGGACGATCCCCTCAATCCGATTCTTGCGGATGAATACGGGATTGTCATGGGCACATCGCATCATGAGCCCATGCTGCGAGCCCAGCAGGAGTGGAAGAGGCACGGGACAGGCCCATGGAACTATGAGACAAACTCCGCGGAACTGGACAAATTCTGGGAGGAAGGGATTGCGAGGAACAAGGATCTTGAGAGCACCGTCACTGTGGGAATGAGGGGGGATGGCGACATGCCCATGTCTGAAGGGGCAGATATCGCTCTCCTCGAAAAGGTTGTTGCCGATCAACTATCGATCCTGAGAAAGTACAGTACTCCAACTCTCGATGCGGATCTGAAGGTATGGGCTCTTTATAAAGAAGTTCAGGATTACTATGAGAAGGGAATGCGTGTTCCTGAGAATATAACCCTGCTCTGGAGCGATGATAACTGGGGTAATATTCGACGGCTGCCAACGAGCGATGAGCGACTCCGCCCCGGCGGCGCTGGAATCTATTATCACTTCGATTATGTCGGAGGCCCGCGAAACTATAAGTGGATCAACACCAATGCGCTTCCCCGGATCTGGGAGCAAATGCATCTTGCCAAGAGTTATGGCGCTGACCGGATCTGGATTGTGAATGTTGGCGACCTGAAACCGATGGAATTCCCGATGGAGTTCTTCCTGGCCTATGCGCGTCATCCGGAGCGCTGGGGGAAGGACGATTTGATGCGCTTCACTGAGCAATGGTCTGCGCGGGAGTTTGGACAGACCTATGCGATCGAGGCATCCAGCATTTTTATGCGGTATATGCAACTTATCAGTCGTCGCAAGCCGGAGTTGCTGGATCCTGATACATATAGCCAGACATCTTATGGGGAGGCAGACAGAGTATCCGCGGAATGGGAGGCTCTGGTTGTTCGCGCACAGAAAGTCTATGACCGGCTTCCAGAGAATGAAAGAGATGCTTTCTTTGAGCTGATTCTTCATCCGGTGAAGGCGGCTGCCATTGTGAATGAGCTTTACATCGCGGTTGGGAAAAACCGTCTTTATCAAAGCCAGGGCAGAGTCAGCGCCAATGATTGGGCAGACAAGGCGGAAATGCTGTTCAAGGCTGATGCCGAACTTTCGGACGAGTACAACCACAAGCTTGCGCATGGCAAGTGGGATCACATGATGGACCAGGTTCACATTGGCTATACGTTCTGGAACGATCCGCCCAAAAACATCATGCCGGAAGTTCGTCGAGTCAATGCAGTCAGCGGCGCGAAGATGGGAGTCGCGATTGAATGGACAACTCAGCAGGGCGCCGAGGTGACTTTGCCGCCGATTGATCGGTTCGACCCGGTAGCTCCGTATATTGATGTCTTCAATGGCGGCGACAAGCCGTTTCAAATGAATGCATCGGCAGATCGGAAATGGATAAAGCTTAGTCAATCGGCGGCGGCTGTAACAAAGGATGTACGGCTCTTTGTCGAGATCGATTGGAACAGCGCGCCCGCCGGAGAAGGGGACGGAGCGATCACAATTACCGATGGCGGCAATAGCCATGTTCTGGTTCATGTGGCCACACGGAATCCATCTCCAGATCAAAGGTCGAAGATGAAAGGGTTTGTAGAACTCAATAACTATGTATCCATTGAAGCAGAACATTCCATGGCTTCAGATCCGGTCGGGAACGTTTCGTGGCAGCGAATCCCCTATTTCGGCCAAACCCTCTCCGGCATGACTGCATTTCCTGTTACTGCGCAGAGTTTCGAAAAGCAGCCGTCTCCGACGCTTGAGTATGAAACTTACCTGAGCCACCAGGGCGTCTATAACGTGGATTTACGTATTGCGCCGACGATGAACTTTGTGCCAGGACGAGGTCTTCGTATCGGTATCAGCGTCGATCAAGGTCCTTCGGAAATGGTCGAGATTATTAAAGCGAATTCTATCGGTGAGTGGAACAAAGCAGTCGCTGACGAAATCAGACATGCACAAGCGACGATCAGCGTTGAAAGTCCGGGAGTGCATATTCTCAAGATTCACATGGTCGATCCGGGTGTGGTGCTTGAAAAGATCGTCATCCGTCATGGGGACATACTGCCAAGTTATCTTGGGCCTCCGGAAAGTCCTTTCCTGAAATAGAAAAGGAGGAATGCGGAAATTGCTCGTTTCAGGCTAGGCCGGGGCGGGCAGCTCCGGGGTGGCTGCAAGCAACTGCCGCGTGTAATCCTGCTTTGGGCTGGCGCATAGAGCCACGGCCTCGCCCGTTTCAATCAGGCGTCCGCGCTCCATCACCGCGATGCGCGTACACAGATAGCGCACCAGCGGCATGGAATGCGAGATAAACAGATAGGTCAACCCGTGTTCGCGCTGCAAGCTGCGCAGCAGGTTCACGATCTGTGCTCCCACGCTCACATCCAGCGCCGAGATCGGCTCATCCAGAATCAGCAGCCGGGGCCTGAGCGCCAGCGCGCGGGCAATGTTGATGCGCTGCCGCTGGCCTCCTGAGAACTCATGCGGGTGCCGAGCGAGCGCCGACTCATCCAGCCCCACCTCACGCAGCAGCTCAATGGCCTTGGCGCGCAGTGATGCGCGATCTGTTCCGATGCCCGCTTCGTGCTTGTGAATCAGGAGCGGTTCGGTCACGATATCGAGCACATTCATGCGCGGATTCAGCGCGGCATAGGGATCCTGAAAAACGGGCTGCATCTGGCGGCGCAGGCGGTGCAATTCGCTGCCTGAGGCGCGGGCCACGTCCGTGCCATCCACGCGCACGCTGCCCCGGCTCGGTTCCACCAGCCCTAGAATCATGCGCGCCAGCGTGGTTTTCCCCGAGCCCGATTCGCCCACGAGCCCAAGTGTCTCGCCCGGCTCAACCGTCAACGACACATCTTCCACCACATGCCGCCACTCCGTTCGCAGCCCAGCCTGCCGCGGATAGCTCTTCCAAACCGAGTTGACCTCAACCAGCGCCATTCCCAAATGGTACATGGGCAATCCCCGACCCAAGCCAAGGATGTCGCTATTTCCGTTCTGACGACGATGCCCACGAATTTGGACCTAAATGGACCGAAAAACAGCCCTTTTTGCTCAAAAAACAGCGTTTTCTTGCTCATTTGAAACGATGAGCCTGTTCTGTATGTTGTTGATTCTGAACCATAGGCATGGTTGCGGAAGGCCAAAACTATACCCCCAGGGGGTTAGGGGGGGGAGGGGGTACTCCTTTTTCTGGTGATTGGCGTCTTCGCTACCGCCTGATCCGGGTACGCGACCGGGTTCCGATCGGCCTCCTGGCGCACCTCGACCAGCTTCCATTGTGCGCCACTGGAAGGTTATTCTCTGCAAAAGCCGGCGCGCCTACCGCCGGGGAATAGGAAATGTGCCTGGCGGTCGCAGCCGGGTTGAGCCGTGGTGGCGCTGTCTCGGTGCCCGACGTTGAACCTCCGATGATGAAATGCGGCAAGCTCCGGGGATGTGGATTCACGGTTGAACAATCGATGAGGGTTTACCGGCGAGAACGGCGTTTCCGTTACCGGTCACGGTCAAGTAGTGTAATACGGCGCGGAATTCGCCGTTAAACGGAGCCCCCGCTCTTGTTACCGGAGCAATTGATTGCAGACGCCTCAAACACCGGTCTTGAACGTCAGGACAATCCAATTGTGGACAATCCGCTCGTCGACCGCTAGAATCTTCGATGATCAGTGACAGGACAGTGATGCGAGGAAGAATCCGAGTCCCTACGCGCTTTGAGCGCCTACTCCGGAAGAGCGCCTTTGAGAGCGCACTATTAAAAACACTTGAGACGTTCTCTTGGCTCCCGAGCCGGGCGCTTGAGCTTTTTCCCGACTTCACAGACCACGGCCCAGAACACCTGAGCGAGGTTCTCGCGGTAGCTGAGGAGCTAGTTGCACCCAAGAGCTGGCCTCACTTAACGCCTGACGACGTTTCCGTATTTGTGCTTGCGGTGCTGCTGCATGACCTCGGAATGCACGTTACAACTGAAGGCTTCGCAAGTCTCTTTCAGGGTAAGACCGAGCATCGACCGGTAGGTTTTTTTGACGACTTGGAATGGAATCAACTTTGGAAGATGTTTAAAACGCAAGCGAGTCGCTTTGACAGTAGGCACAACATTGAGTTATTTGGCAGTCCCGAACCTGTTGAACAGCCAGATCTCAGAAGTCGGAACTGGACGGAGAATCAGAGGCGCCTTGCCGGAGAATGCTTGCGTCGCCACCATGCTCGGTTAGCTCATGAGATTGCGCTGTATGGGTTTCCAGGACCCGAGGGAACGCAACCCTTGAGAATAGACCCAGACTTTCAGCAGATCGCAGATTTAGCAGGCCTCATTGCGCGAAGCCACGGAACAAATCTGCGCGAATGTGTCGAATATCTGAAGGAGCAATATAACGATACCGTTCGACCTCTAAACATTCACGCCGGCTTTCTTATGGGCCTGCTACGACTCAGCGACTTCCTCCAATTCAGTCCCGAGCGTGCCCCGAGCGCGAGACTACGTGTCCAGAGTCTTCGCAGTCCTATTTCGCGCCGAGAATGGAAGAAACATATCGTCAATGTTGCATTTGAAGGGGAGGATCCAGAATCGATCTATGTCTACTGCGACCCCGAAGATGTCGAGACATACATCGGTGTGAAGAATTTACTTCGTGTGTTTCAAGCAGAGCTGGATGGGACCTGGGCTGTCTTAGGCGAAGTATACCGTGGCGACCAATTCTATCTTTCAAAGCGGCGAGTCAGATCCAACCTAGATGCAAAGGGCTGGGCCCCTCCCCAAAACAGATACATTCCCATCCACGCTCGGTTCAACACTAATAACCCAGAACTTTTGAATTGCCTCGTTGGACCGCTCTATGGATACGAACTTGCATTTGGAATTCGCGAACTTATTCAGAATGCTGTGGACGCCGTCAGGGAACTCAGAGGACTCGGACAGTATGTCCAATCTGGCACAGACGCGGACATTCTCGTTACACTCGCGAGAGACTCGTTAACGGTGGAGGATTGTGGCGTCGGAATGACTGCCGATACAGTCCAGAACTATTTTCTTCGTGCGGGTGCCTCGTTTCGTACGAGCGACGTCTGGCGGCAGGACTTCACAGATCGGTCCGGCGGATCGAAAGTCCTTCGAACGGGGAGATTCGGTGTTGGTGCGCTTGCATCTTTCCTGATCGGTCCTCGAATCGAAGTGACGACGCGGCACTGGTCGCAAGCATCCGGTCTCTCGTTTCAAGCCTCACTCTTTGATGATCCCATAGAAATCCGTCCCATTCACCGCCCGATAGGTACTACGATTCGGATTCCATTGGATATCCTGCGATACCGAAATCTTGAGGATAGATGTTGGCCGGGCGGTTCAAAGAGTATCACTCCATTCACTTGGTATAGATTCGACTGGCCTGCTATCCGAATCGTGATCGAACGCCAATCGCTCCCAATACGCAAAGATCTCCAAATTTACAAAGTACTTTCTCACGATCCTGAGCAAAGCAATCGAGGCTGGGTCAAAAGCGAAATAGGGGGGGTGCAGGTGCAATGGCATCGGCATCGGATGGGAACGTCGTTCATAAATGGATTCGAGATTCGAGATGCATCGCTCGCGGGTTCGGATAGTTGCACTGTCGCTGACCCTAATAGCCCGAGGAGGTCCAATTGCTGGATTTCTTTTTGGGACCCTGATGGAAAGCTCAATATTGATCTGAAACGCACTAAGCTCTCCGAGATCGACGGTGATCCGGTCATTCTTGAGACCTTTGCTAGGAATTGGATCGCTTGGGCACTGACATTCCCGCGCTCGCTGGTGGTTCTTTTCGACAGTGAAGAAGAGTACGACACGCACTTGCCCTCCCCGTTTCCAAATCGTTGGGCGTGGACAGAGAAAGGACTGATGTTCTTTGATCATGAGCTGATTCGCCTCCTAAAGCCCAAGCGACTGCTTCTGACGGATCCGCATCCTTCAATTGTGTGGCCCCATCGGTCAGTTGGGGGGGCAACTCGAAAAAGGCGAGGCTTGCCGGATGCCGGTTCATTCCTGCTCAAGATTCACGATCACCAATCTGAATGGGCAACTTTGGGTGATGAATCAGTGGAGTACTACCCGCCACATCCGCTTTTAGACGGAGAAGAGACTTGGATGACAAAGGCATGGCTCAAATTCGTTGGAAAGCAGTGCATGCCGTTCTCCTGGGATGAGCGCCGAGATGCTTGTTCTCCAGCATACAATTCCCTCGGTGACGATGTTAGATTTTGGAGCGCATATCACAAAGGCAAGCGATAATTCTGAGGCGGATTGGGCACCGGTAGTCTCTGCGCCTATTCGACATATTCGACCGCCATGCAATTCGCTATTGAGGAGTCGGCTTGTGGCAAGGATCTTTTTAAACCTCGCATTGTTTCGGCGGTTGATGGGCGATTGAGAAGGGATGCTGACTTGAGCGCGCGGCTGTGCGCTGTTAGAGCCGTAACCCGATAGGTCCGGGTTTCCTGGGGCGCGGGGCGCATAGTGTGGTGTCTCCGAGTTTCGTTATAGAAATCGAAGATCCCAACCGCAGGTCCCCTTCGACTTTGCTCAGGGCAGGCTTTCGACTCTGTTTGGCGCTCAACCACCCCAGCGGGCATAGACCGCCCGCCGGGAACCCCAGTCCCGCGCCAAACTTCGCTCAGGATGACAGCTTATTTATTATGCGAACTTCAGACTCAAGACGCTAGATCGTGATCGGATGGGCATGCCATTCATGCACGAAGATCGCCGCGGTGATGCCGACAGCTGCTCCAAGAATCGCAACCCCGATAAGAATTTTGGTCCCGGTGGAAAGTTTCTGGTTGTGGACCCCGGTCACCTGCGCGTACTGGATCTCGCGCGGCTGATCGGCGCCCTTCGGCTTCACAGTAAAGCTTTGCTCGCCGATGCTGACGATGAGCCCTTTGGCCTCAGTGTTATCGGCCAGCGTAACGCGCACTCCCTGGCCCACACCGCGCGCCGCAACCTTCGCTTTCATTGCTGCTGGATCGGCTGGCTTCTTTGCGGCAAAGGCAAGGTTGTTGCTCACGAGAAGGGGAATCAACAGCATCGCTGTAAAGCGCATCAGGCGAGAGAATTTCATATCCTTTCGACCTCCTACATTGAAAATGGGGAAGATTTCGTACGCTCATGGCGCCCGCAGGGTTACGGCTTTCCCAATGGGTTGAAACTGACAGGAGCAACCCCATGCCCGGCTGCCGGCTTGACACTCGCCAATACGCCGGGAGGTTTGGCTAATCCGGGTATTCTGCTTGGTGGGGAAGGCGGCGCAGACCTGGGCGCAGAGCGCGGAGGCTGGGCTTTGGCTGGGGTCGCCTTCGGCGGGCTCGACGGCTTTGCCGCCGGAGTTCCTTTGCCAGAAGCTTTGGCACTGGGCTTGGCCGACGCATTTGAATTTGGCTTCGCCGCAGCCTTGGAATTGGGTTTCGCGGCAACTTTGGAATTTGGCTTCGCCGCAGCCTTCGAATTTGGTTTTGCGGCAGCACCGGATTTTGGCTTGGCAGAGGTTTTCGGATTCTGCCCGCCCGCAGCCCAGAATTTCTGGAGGACGCCCTTCACTTTATCGAGCGGAGTTGTACCTTTCAGATACCCATCGTGTTCCATCGCAGCCTGGCCAGCAGCCTTAGCCGATGCGCCAGCCTTGCGCATGATCTTGGCTGCATCCCGTATGGACTTCGAGAGCCCCAGCTTCTTTTCATAGTCCGGCTTGGCCATCAGCTTCCGTTGTGGCTTGAAGGTCTTCTTGTGCATCTCTTCCGGCATCGACATGGTCTTGTCTCTGCTGGGTTTATAGCCGGCGACCGCTCTTTTCAAAGCTGTCTGCGATTCGGGATGATGCGATTCTCTGCCCGGGGCTTTGTTGTGCCTGTGCGGCTTGATGGGAAATTCCTCTGACATAGCCTTCTCCTTTTCCAGTTCACGCGAGTTCTATCCACCAGGGGCCATGCTGCAAAAATGCCCGATTTCTCCACGCGCCCTGCAGCATCATCCAGTGCTGACAAGGGTAGCCGGTGGCAACCTCGCCGACCTGGGCGAGCAGAGAGCTATCGATATGGATCATGGTTTGGGCGACGACAGATTCTGAGATCGGCTCCATCCAGGCAACACCCTGGCCATAGTAATCCATAAAGGTAAGCCGCAATTCGATCTGCGGGATGCTGGGATGCGGTTGCACGACAATTTGGAGATCGAGCTGGCCAGGCTGGCCAGCCGGACCGGTATAGGCGGCTATCGATGAAAGTTCAAGCGCGCCTGGATGCACGTCTGGCCGGCGCACAGGCTGGCGATTCGTACGCCATGCCTTGCCGCCGTTGATTTCATTCAAGGCTCGGGCCACCATGTCGAGCAGGCCGATCGTATCCGTGCTATTCCAACCGATCCTGAATTGCTTGGGGCCGGGCTTCTGCGCCGGATTGGGTGATATCCAGCGATGTGACTTTGAGTTTGGCATGGGTGAAGTCATCTATTTCGGTCTCCTGATTCTTGTTCGAGCAGTCTCCGGGCGGTTGGCTCAATGCGATCGACAAGGAACGGCGGCACGGTGTCTCTTACGTAAACCAGAGCGGGATAGTGGCCGCCGGGCAAATCGTAAGCGGCAATATCCTCAAGAAAAGGCACAGTCTCGACAGAGAGCGTGCTGCCTGACTGGCGTCCCTCGGGATTGCTCATGAAGTTAGCAAGCTCTCGCTCGCGCTTGCGGGTATAAAGCTGTTGGTTGAATAGCGTGAGATCCCGGCTGGTGATGGCATTGAGATAGATCTGGGTTCCGACGTTCGACATGACCACGTCAACATAATCAGGATCCGGATTGCTGTCAATGGTCTTACGTATCATGCCGAGTCTCTGATAGACCAGGACGTAACCGACCTGATTATCCCGCATCATTGTGACCCAGCCCTTGACATCGAATGCGGGGATCCTTGCGGTTTCATCCAGCAGCAACAGGACTTTGCCCAGAGCACCCGGCTGATTGCGCCGCGTATCCAGGACACCGCGCAGGCGCCGGATCGCCATGCCCATTACGGCCGCGGCGAGGGCCGGATTCTCCTCGCGCGCGGAGAGTATGACCACGAGCGGCTGACCGGGCTGGCCAAACTCGTCAAGCCTGAACTCGCGCCCAGGGCCGAACGAACGTACGCGCGGGCCAATCGGGCCGTTCGACCTGAAAGGTCCAAGCGCCTTGATGAGCGGCATCAACCACTGCACATATTTGTCAAGAGGCGCGCGCTGACCGCCGCGGAATGACTTCGGCTTTGCTGCTTCCTCCGAGTCTTTCGACTTATCCGGCGCGTCCTCGTCGTCCAGCACTGTGGGATAAGTGGAGCCCAGAGCGACGGCCAGGGAACTTACACACTCTTCGACGCTGTAGTTTGGGCGGGAACCAGGTTGGGGCGTTGCCGCCAGCGCCTTCTCTTCCTCCCGTATCCAGTCGATGCACTCCATGACAGTTTCTTCGCGTTCGACGAGATCGAGCACGTCTGTCAAATCCACTTCCCGCACCCGCCCGGATGGATCCTTATAGCTATCGGGGGCGAACCACTGCTTGAGCTTCAACAGCTTGAAACACGCTGTGGCAATACGGGTCGCGATGTCATAGACAAAACTGCTATCGGCTTTGAACTGTTCGGACGGAATCAACGCGGTCGCAAATACATCGAATTGCTCGGTGCAATCGATATCCTCGGCGCTGATTCCCTGGAGAAAATTGATCCGATCGGAGGGGCCATGCTTGGCGGTCGTGAATTGCAGGATATTCGCCGAAACGCCGGCGAGCGTCAAGGCTTCGTCCAACGACTTGCGCAGATTCCCTTTGACGTCCACAAGCAAGACGCTTCGCTTGTCGCGGATGGCGGCCGCGGCCCAGCGAACCAGCAGATAGGTCTTGCCGGAGCCGGATGGTGCGATGATCAGCACACCGAGTTCTTCGCCGGGAGAGGAGCCAATGCGTGGCATGAATAGCGGCTTGCCGTAACGAATATGCTTGCCCGAGCCGAATGCCGAGAAGCCAAAGGGCAACACGCCACGCTCAAAGGGCTGAAGCTGAAGTTCCGTTGCCAAATGGGAATAATCGAAAATCTGCCCGCGATAGCGAGTCGGCGGCTCTCCGCCTGGAAGCACCTGCGGGTTCTTGATCGGCGGCGGAGGAGGCGGTAGCCAGCGGGAGATGGCGTGATTCAGATTGCCCTCGAACAACGACATGGCCCCAAGATCAGCGAAGATGCGCATCGCCGGTTCCTGGCGGTATGCCACCCACTCGACGATGCAAGACCAGCGATCCACCGGAGCCCAATGCACCAGGAGCGTAACCTCTCCGGTCTTGATGTATTGTGTCTCGGACCTGCGCGAACCTGCGAACGTCCCTCGCTCTCCTGACTCGAAATGCACCTTTCGGAATCCGGCCTGCAGAGCTGCTCCTTTCACCAACTGTCCCGCGGAGCGGGCTGGTATGCGGAGCGAAGCGCTGCGCGCTCCTGCCACATGACTGGCAGGAATGAGGCCTTGGGACGGAACAATGTTGAAGGGCAAAGGGGCTAGCCTCCGGGGCGAAGCAAGCTGGTGCCTTTGTTTGTATCAGTTACAACAGGTCGAAATCAACAAAAAGAATTGCTCTAGATGTCGAGGTTCTTTACGTCGAGCGCATTGTCCTCGATGAATTTGCGGCGCTTTTCGACGTCTTCGCCCATTAACGTTGTGAAGATCTCGTTGGTTTCAACGATGTCTGCGAGCTTGACCTGGAGCAAGGTGCGGCGCTCGGGGTCCATGGTGGTCTCCCATAGCTGCGTGCTGGTCATCTCGCCGAGGCCCTTGTAGCGTTGGACGGAGTAGTCCTTTTTGCCCTGTTCCACGATGTAGTCGTAGAGGGCACGAGCGGTCAGCTTCTCAACCGGCTCACGCAGGGTGCGAGCGGTGCGGCGGGCAGCCTTGGCCTCAGCCTGTGCTTCGGCATTGTCGGTTTCCGCGGCGTCGGCATCTTCCGGGTTGCTGTCGGCAGAGGCAGAGGCTTTCGCGGCGTACTCGATGAGGAACGGGGGCTCGAGGAATTCCTTGATGAGGGAGTATTTGGCCATCATCTGGCGGAACTCCGGGCTGGATGCGAGGGCCCAGTCGATGCAGCGCGTAGCGCCCTGCGCATCGGTAAAGCAGACGGACCAGGTGCGGTGCTCCTCATCTTCAACGGGAGTGCCGATGGATTTGAACTGGAACTCATCAGCCTGCTCCGTCAACTGTTCATGGAGCAGGGCCAGCTTGGGCGGAATGTCGCTTTCGGACTGCGACGCAAAATCGGCGCGATGGACCAACTCGGCACGCGCGAGCAGTTCCGTCAATCGTTCGTTGCGGATGCGCTTGTCTACCTTTTCGACAAAGTCCAGATACTCTTTGAGAGTGCCCATGAAGCGGATCAGATCCGCGCCCTCAATGCGGCTGGCGGCCTCGCCGTGGCGCACTACCATGCCTTCTGAGGCGCGATTGACCATAACCTTGTCAAACTCGCGCTCGTCTTTGATGTACTGCTCAAAGCGACCCTTCTTGATTTTGAAGAGCGGCGGCTGTGCGATGTAGATGTTGTCGCGCTTGATCAGATCCGTCATGTGGCGGAAGAAGAAGGTGAGCAGGAGCGTGCGGATGTGCGAGCCGTCCACGTCGGCGTCTGTCATCAGGATGATTTTGCCGTAGCGGATCTTGGTTGCGTCAAAGTCGTCTTTGCCGATGCCGCAGCCCAGCGCGGTAATCATGGCGCGGATTTCCTCGTGGCCCAGCATCTTGTCGTAGCGGGCCTTTTCGACGTTGAGGATCTTGCCCTTGAGGGGCAGGATGGCCTGGAAGCGGCGGTCGCGGCCCTGCTTGGCGGTGCCGCCGGCGCTCTCGCCCTCGACCAGATAGAGCTCGCAGCGGTCGGGGTTGCGCTCGGAGCAGTCGGCCAGCTTGCCGGGCAGGCCGCCGCCGTCCAGTGCGCCCTTGCGGCGGGTCAGGTCGCGGGCCTTGCGGGCTGCTTCGCGCGCGCGGGCTGCCTCGATAGCCTTGTTGATGATGCGCTTGGCGATGGGCGGATTCTGCTCAAGGAACATGCCAAGGCGCTCGTTGACAAAGGCCTGCACTGTGCCGGCGATGTCGGAGTTAAGCTTCCCCTTGGTCTGGCCCTCGAACTGCGGCTGGGGCAGCTTGACGCTGACCACGGCCACCAGGCCCTCGCGCACGTCGTCGCCGCTCAGGTTCTCCTTCATATCCTTGAAGAGGCCGAGCTGCTGGCCGATGGCGTTGATGGTGCGGGTGAGCGAGGTGCGGAAGCCGGAAAGGTGCGAGCCGCCGTCTACCGTGTTGATGTTGTTGGCGAAACTGAAAACGGTCTCGGAGTAGCTGTCGTTGTATTGGAGGGCAATTTCGATCTCGACTCCGTCGCGCGGAGCCTCCATCACGATCGGCTTCTCGTGCAGCACGGTCTTGCCGCGGTTGAGATGCTTGACAAACTCAGCGATGCCGCCGGCGTACTTGAATTCAGCTCGGCGGGCTTCGCCGGTCTTGGGGTCGGCGGTGCGCTCGTCGGTGAGCGTGATCTCAAGGCCCTTGTTGAGGAAGGCCATTTCGCGCAGCCGCTGGGCCAGCGTGTCGTAGTTGAACTCGGTGGTGGTAAAGATGCTCTTGTCGGGCAGGAAATGCACCTTGGTGCCGCGCCGCTTGCTGTTGCCTGCCTGGCGCAGCTCGCTGGTGGGAGCGCCGCAGCTGAAGTCCATCTCCCAGGTATGGCCGTCACGCCAGATCTCGACGTTGAACTCCTGCGAGAGGGCATTAACGCAGCTCACGCCCACGCCATGCAGTCCACCGGAGACCTTGTAGGTGGAGGCGTCGAACTTGCCGCCGGCGTGCAACTTGGTGAGCACCACCTGTACAGCAGACATCTTTTCGCCGTTGGCCAAGTCCATCATGTCGACCGGGATGCCTCGGCCGTCATCGACCACGGTGATCGAGTTGTCCACGTGGATGATGGTGTCGATTTTCTTGGCATAGCCGGCCAGGGCCTCGTCCACGGAGTTGTCCACCACTTCGTAGACCAAATGGTGCAGCCCCATCTCCCCGGTCGAGCCGATGTACATGGCCGGGCGAAGGCGCACAGCCTCCAGCCCTTCCAAGATCCTGATATTTTCGCCGGTATAGTTGCCGTTGCCGCCATTGTCGCCGTTATTGCCGGGGGGTACTTCAGTCGCCATAGGATTCCATTCGCAGGATTTTCGCTCTTGAACCTCAGTCTAAGCGCGGCTCCCGGAGTGCTTTTCCGGGCTGGAATGTGAGGACTAACCGCTTGAAGTACGGGGGCTTTACGCGAATTTGCCTAGTTCTATTTTAGCACGCGGGCATAGCGCGGGGGTGAAGCGAAATGGACGCGTGCGACTGCCTGAATACGCCGGTTAAGCCGAAGTGTGGACAGCCCGGAAGAGGCGACCAAGCACGAGTTCGCCGGGCAAGACTGCCGTAGCGCGGCCCTGTTTGAGTCATTCACCGGACGGACCGCGAGAGGCGCAAGAAGAGGCGATCACGCATCATGGATTGTCGACGAGGTGGTGACCATAGTAACAAACCTCTTTACTAGTTATGTATATTAAAGAAAAAAATGTACTTAGGAGGCTTTGCGCGTTAATATTTCAGGAGACAGGGGATACGCTTCCAGTTATTATGATTCATTAGAGGTTACCAACGATGAAACTCGCCATCCGAATCTTCGCTCTCTCGGTCGTCTTCGCCGGTGTTGCTGCCGCTTCTTTCTCTTCGAGTACGAGGGCTCTCCTCAGGCACCAGTCGGCCACCGCCAGCATGCCGATTCCGGGCTGCGTACCGGGGCTCCCCACGTGTCCCGCTTCCATCGCCGGCCAGTAACCAGGCTGTGCTGGCACTAAAGTGTTAGAAAATAACCTCGCTTTATTTTGAGAGATAGGATGTTCGGCGCTATTCTAAGTGTGTTCTTAGAATGGTGAAAGCTGTTTATGTCTTCACAGTCCGCAATGTCGCTTATGAGTGTGGCAGAGTTTGCTGGCTGGGCGGTGCTTGCTTTCCTGTTCTGGCGGAAGAGCCTGAGTCGCCGTTTCCCGGCAATGGGATCCTATCTAGCGTTGCGTCTGGCCGCGGCGCCGGTGCTGCTGCTGCTGCTCCACGGGAATCGCATCTTTTTCCCGTCAAATCAGTGGCTCATCCTTTACTTTTTCGTCTTCTGGGCGGTGTACATCACCAGCGTGGTGCTTCTGTACTTCGTCTGCATGGAGGTTTTCCGGTCCGCGCTTTCGGGATTCCCAGGACTACAGAAGCTGGGGCTCGTGGTTTTTCGCTGGGCGGTTCTGGCCTCGGCCATCGTCACGTTTTCCTCTATCTCCTTCGCGCATAAGGGAGTTCTTGTCATTCCAGATTTAGCCTTCGGCCTTATGCGCGCCGTGAGCATCCTTGAGTTGAGTTTGCTCACTTTTCTGTGCTTAAGCATGAATGCGTTGCGCCTTTCCGTTCGCGACATGGCGTTCGGGATTGCCCTTGGCTTTGGCATGATTTCCGCCAACGATTTTGTGGCGGCCTCCCTCTTGTCGCTCAATATTTCGCTGACTGCTCCTCTCCAGTTCGTCTATGAGTCATTGATTCTGGTTGCGCTGGGCACATGGGTTGTTTACCTCGTACAGCCGGAGCCAGTCCGCAAGCCCGTCATGGTCCCGGTCAACTCGACGATTTACCGATGGAACGAGATCGCCTCGGCGCTGGGCCATACCGGAACGCAGGTCGCCGTACCACATTCCGCCAATGGCCCTTTTCTCAGCGATGTGGACCGCGTTGTGGACCGGGTGCTTGCCCGGAACCTGAAGGATCGCAAATCCGAAACCTAGGCGCCGGCGGATTCAGGCAGACACGAAAAAGGCCGGACCCAGGGGTCCGGCCTTTTCATATGCATACGAGCATTCTTACTCAATAACTGGTTCGATAGACGCAAAGCGCCCGTGGTTGCCGCGATCGGTAAATTTCACCCAGCCGGTAACCTTGGCGAAGAGCGTGTCGTCGGAGCCGATGCCCACGTTGACGCCGGGCTTGATGCGCGTGCCGCGCTGCCGCATGATGATTGAGCCGCCGGTAATCAGCTGGCCGCCAAAGGCTTTTACGCCCAGCCGCTGTGCATTGGAATCCCGTCCATTTGTGGAGCTGCCTCCACCTTTCTTATGTGCCATTGCCTTGTCCCCTTCCGATTTTGCTGCGCTGCCTAAACGGCGGCGGTATAGGTGACGCCATCGGCCTGAATGGCACGGATGCGCACCTCGGTGAAGTTCTGCCGGTGTCCTTGCAGCTTCTTGTACTGCTTCTTCCGCTTCAGGTGGAAGACCAGAATCTTGTCGCCGCGGCCCTCGCGGATCACGTCGCCAATCACCTTGCCGGTACCCGGCTTGGCAATGGCTCCCGGTCCCTCGCTGATCGCCAGCACGTCGTTGAACTCAACCGTGTTGGCTTCGGCAACCACGCTTTCGACCTTCACCACGTCACCCAGACCTACCCGGTACTGCTTGCCCCCGGTGCGAATCACTGCGTACATAACAAACCCTCCAGCGCTCCGGTCTTAAAACGAGGCGCATTCAAAATCGCATACCCCAGTAAATGGGATACAGTCCTGCTTTGGAGCGCATACAGAGAGTGAATGTCACGGGCGAGCGGGCCGCACACACGCTAAGATTTCTGAGCGGTGAACCCAGCATAGCCCTGCACATCCTCAAAGGGGTGCATCGCCAAACTCTACGATTCTATCGTCAAACCGGGATTCAGGTCAATTCTGCCCCCTTTAAGGAGGCTGGCTCGCGGATCGGCAACTGGGGGACCAGAAAAGATGCACTTCAAAGGCAAGCCCGCCTAATGGCTTTGTTTTGAAGAAAAAAGCCAACCAGATTCATGTTGGTCAGGGCACGTTTGCTCCCGGTTTGATCGAGCTGTTGCGCACCTTTAACGTGTCGATCATCTTCGCGCAATGTGGACTTGCTATCAATCTCCAAGCGGCAGTGCTGGCCGTCCGGGTTCCCTGAGGAATCTCCCGAGAAAGTACCCACACGCGCCGCAAACCACAACTGGAGGTTTCAATGTCCACCATCCCCCATTTCCATTTCCGTTTCTTTGCCGGGCTTGCACTCGTCGCCGCTCTTGGCGGTTTGAGCGCAAGCGCACAGGACGACCGGGACGACCGGGAAATCAAACATGTGTTCGTCATCGCACTGGAGAATCACGACTGGACTCAGCCGGCCACCGTCTCCGGAGGGATTGAGCCCATCTTTCAAAACCCGAACGCGCCGTTCATTAACAGCCTCGTGAACGGAACCGCGCTTGCCTTCGTCGATGGCCACCTTGAGAACATCAGCAAGCATGTGTCGTACGCTACGGCCTACCACAACGTTTTGGCCACCCCAAGCGGAAGCAACCCCCATATTCATCCCTCCGAACCCAACTACCTTTGGGCGGAGGCGGGGACCAACTTCGGCATCCTGAATGACGATGATCCCTATGCGGACACTCCCCCCAACGCCCAGAACACGACGCAGCACCTTACCGGTCTGCTGCAAAAGGCGGGAAAAACCTGGAAATCGTATCAGGAGGACATCGACTTGACGACCAGCAGCGGCAAGCTCATCAACCTGCCACTACCGGAGAATCAGTGGACCGTTCCATTGGTGAGCCTGTCGGGCGTGTTCGGGTCAGGCGACTACCTGAATGCGTACAACGATTCAACCCAGTACAACTATGCCTGCAAGCACAATCCGCAGGTGTTCTTCGCCGATACCAACGGAGGCGATAATACAAGTGTCACGAATCCGTTATCCAGGCGCTATGCACCTTTGCAGCAATTGGCCTTCGATCTAGCCAACGACCACGTAGCCGATTACAACTGGATTACGCCTGACCAATACAACGACATGCACAGCGCGCTCACTGGCGGCTTTGCAGGCCTGACGGGCGATGCATCTCAGATCAAGGCGGGCGATAACGCGCTCAGCCGGCTAGTTCCCCTCATTATGTCCTCGCAAGCTTATAAGGACGGTGGGGTGATCATCCTCTGGTGGGACGAAAGCGAATCCGATGGTGAGACCAATGACAACGCGGACGATTTCAACCACACAATCGGCGAGATCGTCATCTCCAAACTCGCTCATCACAATGAGAGCGGACTTCCCTATGCAAGTTCGATCAACTATTCCCACTCCTCCGACCTGCGCACGATGCAGAATATCTTCCACGTGAAAGCAACCGGAGGATCGTCACCTTATCTGGGGGATGCGGCCAATGCGAACGATTTGTCCGATCTCTTTGAGCCCGGCGTGATCCAGACAAATCCGTAGGAACGCTTCGCCAGCCCGGTTCTCGCTGGCCGCGGACCATGTTTGGAAAGCTCGCTCCACCACGTCTCGGGTTTCCCAAGTCTTGTCCGCCGCGGCGGATGAGACCTGGGAAACCGCGAGGCCCCGTCCGCGCCGCTATGCTTCCCCCATGCAAACTGTCAGCGTTATTGCGACGGTCCTCAACGAGGTACAGGACATCGCCCGGCTGATTGCGGGTCTTCTCGGCCAGTTTCCTGCTCCGGCCGAGTTTGTCATCGTGTACGGAGTGTCGAGAGGCCGCAGGTTGCCATCGCCGCCACTGATTCTACAATCATCGCCTCCGCCGGCGCCGGCTGCACCAATGGGCCCGACTGGTTGACCGGCCAGAGCCTTCGCAGCCCCGGAAAGGTAAACCCCAATCTCAATTCGGCCTGCTGGAAGAGGCAGACGCCAAGAACGGTCATAAGCGGTTCCAGGGGATGGCGGAAGCGGGCGCCGGCGGTGACGATGTAGTAAACGACGGGCAGAAGCAGGAAGGCGGCCGCGAAGAGACCCGAGGCGGGCCGTCGCTGCCGCAGCGCCAACGCCAGTCCCAGCAATCCCGCGCAAGAGGTGAGGCCGTAGTTCAGCACCCGTCCGGCATCGACGATTGGATGGCTTGTAGCGTTGGGTACACCAAACCAGTAAAATTTGGCGCGAATGAGGCAAAGGCGGAGAAAGCGGGGCAGGTCGGCGCGAATGATCTGGCTGGCCAGCCGCCCTCGCCACGCTGTATAGGAGACCTCACCCATCTGCGCATAGAGCTGGTACTGAACCATCGACATGTTGGGATGGTTGTACTCCATCAGGAAGCCGTCAGCGCCGGGGCCGTTGCCCAGATAAAGCTCCGCGCCGAAGTTCGACCGGAACGGAACAAACGCATGAAAGACACTCTGGTTTCGTATGGTCCAGGGAGCAATCAGGGCAAGAAACAGCAGGCCCGCGCAGAAGGCTTGCGGCAGTTGCCGTACCCATTGGCCGCCACTTCGAGCCAAAATCCAAATACCGCAGACAGGAAGAAAAAGCAGCGAGCTGGGGTTGCTGAGCGCAAGCAACCCCCACACCAGGCCGAAGCCTAGCCAGCGCCCCCAACTGGGGCCGTCAGCGCCTCGCGAAACAGAAAGCGCTTCGTGCGAACCGTGGGCATCTCCGGCGGCGTCGCCCACGCGGCCCATGCGCAAGGCCAGCACCAGCGCCAACTGAAATAGAAAGGCCGTGAGTGTCATTTCCCACACCCATTTCACTGCATACTGCATGGCTGCCGGATAAAGCGCCCAGATCCATGCCGACCAGCGGCCGACAGGTGTCCCGAAGCAGCGTTCGCCCGTTTCCCAGAGCAGCGGGACAATCAGGGCGTTTAGCAGGCTGTCGAATGAAAGAATCGCCGCTGCGGAGAGTTTGGAGTAAACGCCGAAAACCTTGAAGATGCTACCGAGAATGAGTGGAAAGAGGGGCGCGACCCAGGCAGTGGGCCCGGTATTGCCGTGAAAAGGATCGGCAAAGCCGCGTCCTGTGGCCAGCGCTCTCGCAACCCTGCCCATCTCGTAGCCGAAACCGAAATGGTCCTCGCGCGGATGCAGATTGTAAAAGTGAAATAGACCGATGCAGGTCAAACGGATCGCCAACGCCAGCCAGAACAGCCGCCATGGCCCCCAGTTCGAGTTGCGAACTCGGGTTTGCCTTAAATCAATCTGAAGGTAACGGCTTATCATGTGGCTCATGCAATTCAACCGCACCGATTTCGGGTGCCCATCGGGCAGCGCCAGCTGGCAAGAAACGCCTTTTTTGCCGACTAGAGCAATTTCGGAATTAACGTGATCCTTTTAGGTCCATTGAAAGGTGGCTTTTACTTCCACCCCACGGACCAAGACCTGTCCGTGGGGGCCCCGGAAAGGAAAAAGCCACTTGAGTGTGAGGTTTCGGTCTACAGCGATTCCGAAATTGCTGTAGACCTGAGCTTCCATTCATCATACAAGCGGACGGGTCCCCGCCTGTCTAATTGCAGTCAAAGGAGAAGTCCTTGCTTTCTGCCTCAGCGGCAATAGGCAGGAATCGAGTGCACCTGGCTTGGCGAGCCAGGTCATGGCGCGGCTGCGTGGATGTGCACATTCCGCCCAGGCCACAGCCGCCGCAAACCTGGAAGCGTAAAACCCCAACTCCGCTCCGCCTGCTGGAAGAGGTACACGGTCAGGATGGCGAAGATTGGCTCGAGCGGGTTGCGGAAGCGCGCTCCGACGGTAATGAGATAGTAGACCGCGGGCAACAGAACCACGGCCCAGGCGAACAGACCTGCAGCGGGCAGCCTGCGCCGCACCGCCAGGATCAGGCCCAGAATTCCGCAGAGAGAGCTGAAACAGTGAGCGAATTCGCGGAAATATTCCGCGGCAGCGTGGCCGCCGGCGAGATGCGGGACGCTGACCCAGAACATATAGATGCGCAGGGCTACGCACTTCCAGAAGTATGCGGGATTTTGGCGCGCCCACTGTTTCGCCAGTTGACCGCGCATGCGTACATACGCAAGTTCGCCCATCCGGGCGTAAAGCTGGTGCTCTGGCGCAGCCTCGACGGTGGGTACTGTGGCTCCCCACGGTACGCCTCCATATTCCGGTGACCAGGCGAGCGCGGCTTCAGCGCCAAAGTTGCCGCGTGTGGGAATGAAGGCGTGAAAGACCAGCTCATTCCGTACTACCCAGGGCGCGGCCACGGCGGCGGATAGAATCGCCGAGAGAAGAGCCAAGGCAGCGCCGCGAAGCAGGTTCTTCCGCTGCGGAAGACCGGCGAGAATCCAGATTCCCTCAACCGGGGCCATTAGCAGCAGCGTCGGGTTGGTCATGGAGATGGCGCCCCACAGCAGCCCGAAGAGCGCCCAATCGCGCACTCGGTGTGCTTCGGGAGGCATAGCGCCTGTACCCCGCATTCTCATACCCAGCACTAGCACGGCGGCGAACAACATGGTCGAGAGCGACATCTCCCATACCCATTTCACACCGTACTGCATGATCCCAGGATAGAGCGCCCACAGCCACGCCGCCCAAAGCCCATTGCGCCGGCCAGCCACGCGCGCCCCCATCTCATAAACCAGCGGCGCGGTGAGAGCCTGGAACAAGCTGTTCACCGTCAGAATCACAAAGGCCGAAAGAGCCGAATAAATTCCGAACAGCTTGAATATGCCGGCCAGCAGCAAGGTAAAGCCGGGAACCATCCATGCCGTGGGGCCAGTGTTGCCGCTGAACGGGGAGCTGTAGCCATGGCCGCCTGCCACCGACGCAGCCACACGGCCTGTCTCCCAGCCAAATTCGAAGTGGTAATTGAAAGGTGTGATGCGATAGGTGTGAGCTAGCGTAATGTAAGCGACACGCACAAGGAATGCGGTCCAGAAAATTGCCCGAGGCGCACGAAAACAATCATCCGAGGAAGGAGCGGCAAGTTTGCTCATGAGATCCACTTTAAAAGACGCAGTATCCCCATCTCCGCAGCCCGCGAGTGGGCGGAGACATTCTGCCGCGCCAGAATCGCCTCGCGGTTCTTCGCGTAGTATCGATACGCCAAGGTGAGCATCTGGCTGTTTGTGACCGTGGGATGCCAGCCCATCGCGTTGCGGATACGGCTGGTGTCGAAGACGAAATCTTCGGCAATCATCCGGTAGTGGTAAGGCCCGAGCGGGGAAATCTTCAACGCGTGCGCCAGGCGCATGGCCGCCAGCGCCGGCCATTTCGGCAAGGAGCGTACCCTTGAGCGGCTGCCTGCCTCTGCAATCACCGCTTCGTAGCACTCCCGCAGAGTTGGCACATTGTCGCTGCCTACGTGGAAAGTCCCCGATCCAGCGAAATCCAACGCCCGGATACATGCCTGCGCTAGATCTCCGGCGTAGATAAACTGGTAGCGGTTGCCGCCCGAGCCCACCACCCACACTGTCTTGTTCTCGCGGATGAATTCAAACAGAATCGCCAGCAGCCCCAGACGGCCGCTATCGATGATGGTTGGGCAACGCAGGATCACGACTTCAAGATCGTTCTCAAACTGGCTGAGCACTCTCTCCGCGGCGAGCTTCGATTCACCGTACACCTCAGCTGGAGCAGGAGGGTCGTCTTCCCTGACTGGACGGCCGAGGTTGCTAGCCCACAGACAATTGCTGGAAGTGAACACCAGCTTTTTTACTCCGGCGTCTCGTGCACATTGAGCAATCGTGCCGGTTGCATCCACGTTGCTGGTCCACAGCAGTTCGCGGTCCATGCGCCCGTGTGCCAGCATTGCGGCAATATGAAATACGCCGTCGAACCGGTGCGCGGAAAAGAGGTCCCGCATGGCTTGTTCGTCACGAATATCCTGCTGCAAGCTGGTGAGAGCTTGATGGCTGGCCGCGTTGGGAACCAGGTCGACACTCACCACCTCGGCGCCCTCGGCCAGCAGCCTGTTGGCGAGAATGCCCCCGAAGAACCCCGCCCCGCCAGTCACTAGATATTTCGCCATTGCTGCTGCCGTCCCGTGTCCTGTTCCGAACCCGAGACAAGATGGTGCCGCCCGGTCCCAAATTCGTTCCAATCATAGCATTCGGCAGATAGGCCCCAGCCGATTCATATGAAAACCGATCTTGTTCAGGCAAACGCTTGCGGCGGTAGCGGATTAGATTAATCTCGCTTTGTAACAGGGCACGACTTCAGTCGTGCCGATTGCCGCCTCTATCGAATTTCGGCTTTAGCCGCTGCTCAGCGCAATTGGCTGAAAACACTTGCAGCAGGGGCTAAAGCCCAGCCCATTTTCAATCGCATCTGCGGCACGACTAAAGTCATGCCCTGTTACAAAGCCTCTTCTGCCAGCATTTTGCAGGAGTGCCGGAGATCAATGGATATTCATCTCAATTCAAATTCTTATTCCGCAAGGTGGAAGAAGGGCGCAGCCCCGGTGAGCAGAACCAGCATCAACCGCAGCTTATAATGGGCGAGGCAAACATAGGAATTAGGTTGAGCTGTTGGTACCGTCCAGCGGCAGGGATAAGGGCACGAAATGAAGGAAGGCACTGCGATCATCATAGGAGCGGGTCCGGCCGGGCTGACAGCCGCACTCGAGTTGCAGCGCCACTCAGGGATCAAACCGATTCTCATCGAGTCGAGCCTGGAGATCGGGGGCATTTCGCGCACTGTCTGCTACAAGGGCAACCGCATGGACATCGGCGGCCACCGGTTTTTCTCGAAGTCGGACCGTGTGATGCGATGGTGGCTCGACCTGTTCCCGGTCGAGGCAGGGCCAAGCCAGGACGGGCAGCTCCGCTACCAGGGCCAGCGTCGCGAACTTCCCGATGCCACGCATGCTGCCAATCCTGAAACTGAAGATCGCGTCATGCTCGTGCGCCCGCGCAAGAGCAGGATTTATTTTTTGCGCCGGTTCTTCGACTATCCCATTAGTCTGAGCGCGGCTACGTTCAGAAGCATGGGTCTGGTCCGCACGGTCCAATGTGGATTGAGTTACATGCGCACGGTTGTCCTGCCTCAGCGCGAGGAGCGCTCGCTCGAGGAATTCATCATCAACCGGTTTGGCAAGCAGCTCTATCTGATCTTTTTCAAGTCGTACACCGAAAAGGTCTGGGGCGTGCCTTGCAGCGAGATCAGCGCCGAGTGGGGCGCCCAGCGCATCAAGGGCCTGTCGCTCAAAGGCGTAGTACTGCACTTCTTCAAGAAGGCCTTCGCTCGCAAACAGTCCGGCGACCTGGCTCAAAAGCAGACAGAGACTTCGCTCATCGAGAAGTTTCTTTATCCCAAGCTCGGTCCCGGTCAGCTTTGGGAACACGTAGCCGGGTTGGTCCGCGAGGGTGGCGGAGAAATCCACATGGGTGTCGCCATCGACCGCATTCATGTGGAGGTCGGCAAAGTGGTTTCAGTCGAGGGCATCAAGGATAGCGGAGAGCGGGTGACGTACGCGGGCGATCATTTCTTTTCGACCATGCCGGTACGCGATCTGATTCGGGCCATCTCCGCCAAAGTCCCCGCGGAGGTCATCGAGGTCAGCGAGGGTCTGGTGTATCGCGACTTCATCACCGTAGGGCTGCTGGCCAGCAAGCTTACCGTCACCGAGCAGGACGGTTCGCCTCTCAGAGACAACTGGATCTACATTCAGGAACCGGACGTGAAACTGGGCCGGCTGCAGATATTCAACAATTGGAGTCCCTGGCTCGTCGGTAGCTCTGACAAAATATGGATCGGCCTGGAGTATTACTGCAACGAAGACGAGCCGTTGTGGAAGCTTTCCGATGAGGAGATGACCAGGTTTGCTATCGAGGAAGTGGCCAGGATTGGAATTCTCAAGGCCGAGGATGTGGAAGACTCGCACGTGGTTCGCATTCCCAAAGCCTACCCCGCTTATTTCGGCAGTTACGATCGCTTTGAGACGATCCGCAAGTATACAGACAGCTTCGAAAATCTCTTCCTGATCGGCCGCAATGGCATGCACAAATACAACAACCAGGACCACTCGATGCTGACCGCGATGACCGCTGTCGAGAACATCATCGGCGGAGTTGCCACCAAGAACAACATCTGGGCCATCAATACCGAGATGGAGTATCACGAAGAGAAGAACGGAAAATAGGCGGCCTAGGTCCACGATAAATGGTTTCGTTGCATACTGCTTCAGGAGCGCGGTGGAACCACATAGAAGAGGATGGCAAAGTAGTGGGCGACGCTGCCTGCCAATACAAACACATGCCATGCGGCATGAAAGTAGCGCAGCCGGTCGAGCGCGAAGAAGACGATGCCCAGCGTGTAGGCCAATCCGCCCGCGCCCAGCCAAATCATTCCGTGCCAGCCGATGGCGTGGAGCAGTGGACGGGCCGCAATCACGATGAACCAGCCCTGGAACAGGTACACCGCGGCCGACGCCACTGCGAACCGGGCAACGGCGAAGCTCTTGAAGACGACCCCGGCAATGGCCAGCGACCAGACAACGCCGAAGATGAACCAGCCCAGACGCCCACGCAGCGCGATCAGTGTGAAGGGCGTGTAAGTGCCTGCGATCAGCAGGTAAATGGAGGAGTGGTCCAGCACCTGAAAGACATGGCGGGCGCGTGTCCGCACCAGCGAGTGGTAAAGCGTGGAACAGATGTAGACCAGCACCAGGGTGCCGCTGAAAACGGAGCAACTGACCACAAGCCAGACTGTGCCCCGCGTTGACGCCGCAATCAGGTATACCGCGCCCGCAACGGCGAAGACGGCTCCGATGCCGTGCGTGATTGCATTGGCAAGAATATCGCCCAGTTTGTAATGCGCTTGCACGGGTCCATCATAGTCCTCGGCTCACAGCCCGCCCTTATAGCAAGGGCGTCCGCAGGGCAGGGAAGCCCGCATTGTGTAGGTGGGGCAACGGACGCATAGACGGATATCGTAAGCAGGTTCGGCCCACCCACATTCCAGTAGTCCGGAAAAGGGTGGGCCGAAGGCCTTTACAGAGGTGCTACGCGGCGCGTGTTGGCTTGTATCCCGACACCCCGTAGTAGGCGATGAAAATGTAGCAGACGATGGGCAGAACAAACGCATGCCGGTAGCCGATGGCGACTGCCAATGCGCCAAAGAGGGGCGGAATCACCGCTCCGCCCACGTTGCCGATGGTGATCACGCCGGAACCTTCACTGGTCAGCGGACCGAGTTCTGCGATGCCCAGGGCGAAGATGGTCGGATACATGATGGAGTTGGCCAGGCCGCAGAGCACCAGGCTCCAGATCGCGACCGTGCCCGAGGTATTCATGGCCAGTAGCATCAACGCCACGCCAAAGACGCCCAGGCCGGCCAGCAGCTGATTTGCACGGATCGCCTTCATTGCCACTGTGCCGGCAAAGCGGCCAATCATGATGGCGAACATATAGAACGACGCTAGCAGCGCAGCAGTATCTTTGCTGTCGATGCCCTGTTCCTTAAAGAACTTGATGGCGTTGGCCGCGAGTGCAATCTCCACGCCCACATAGAAGAAGATGCCCACCATGCTCAGAACTGTGTGTTTGTAGCTCCAGATGCTGCGCCCCGATGGCGGATCGCCGGCAGCAGCGGTGCGGCTGGAGACGATCGCGGGCAGGTGCATGAACATCACCGCAAAGCCCAGCACAAACAGCGCTGCGGCAATGGCGATGTACGGACCCATTACGGTGTGGGCAATGGCAGCCTTGTCGGTGACCTTGGTGTTATCGGTGAGGATGAAGTAGCCCACTACCAGTGGCGCCAGCGCGGAGCCGAGCGAGTTGAAGGCCTGCGCCAGGGTCAACCGCGCCGGGGCGCTGCTCTCTGGCCCGAGAATCGAGACGTATGGATTTGCCGAGGTCTGCAAATAGCAGACGCCCGTGGCCAGCACAAAACTGGCAGTCAGGAAGACCGGGAAGCTGACCATCAGCGCCGCCGGGATGAACAGAAGCGCGCCGGCGACCATGATGAAGAGCGAGGTCACCATGGTGCTCTTGTAGCCGATCTTTTCGATCAGTTTTGAGGCGGGAACGGAGAAGACCAAGTAGGCCAAAAACCAGGATGTGGTCACAAAATTGGACCACATGTGGTTCAGATTGAAGATGTCTTCCAGCTTGGGAGACAGATTGCTGTTCAGGTTGGTGAGGAACCCGAAGATGCCGAATAGAGCCGTGACAATAATGAACGGCACAAGATAGTTGGGCGCGCCTGTCGCCGCCGCCGGTTTGGATTGTGTGGCCATGAAAGATTCTCCCCGCTTCCTTCAAAAAAACGTCTGGTCTTCGCCGTTTGCCAATTGCCGTATCTCCGGAATCACCGACCTGCAAGCCGCCGCGCCATCGAAACGCAGAAATCGGGAAAACGTGCTGAAAAGTCCCGAAACAACTCTACTGCATCAGGGCATAGGAAAGTCCAGCGCCAGCAAAAACGTTTTTCTGGAGTACCTTCGCAGCGGCTGAAAACCCAACTCACAACGCAGTTCCTGATTCCCGAGTCCCTGCCTCTTTGTCCCAGCGTTTACACTGGAATTCCATGATTCCCACGCTAGCCTGGACCCCGGAAGGCGTCCGCTTCATCGATCAGACCAAGCTTCCCCTTGAGGAGAGCTACGTACTCGCCACCACGTACGAGCAGGTGGCCGAGGTCATTGTCACCATGGTCGTCCGCGGCGCACCGGCCATCGGCGTCTCCGCCGCTTACGGCATCGCCCTCGGCGCGCTGCGCACCTCGGCCCTCACGCCGCACCTGTTCGCTCCGGAGTTCGAGCGGATCTGTGACCGCCTTGCCGCAACCCGCCCCACGGCTGTGAACTTGTTCTGGGCCATCGACCGCATGAAGCGGCTCTTCGCGGCTCTGCTCGCCGAAGGCGCGACTCTCGCCCAAATCCAGGAAAGAATGCTGGCCGAAGCTCACGCCATGTATGAAGAAGACATCGCCGCTTGCCGAACCATGGGAGCATTTGGCGGCGCGCTGCTCCCAGACGAGGGCGGCGTGCTAACCCACTGCAACGCCGGCGCTCTGGCTACCTGCGGCTATGGAACGGCTCTTGGCGTCATCCGCTCGGCCGTCGAGCAGGGCAAGCGTATCCATGTTTTCGCCGACGAAACGCGTCCCTTCCTGCAGGGGGCGCGCCTTACCGCCTGGGAGCTGATGGCTGACAACATCCCCACCACCGTGATCTGCGACAACATGGCTGCCAGCCTCATGCGGGCTGGGCGCATCCAGGCTGTCGTTGTTGGCTCAGACAGGATCGCGGCAAACGGTGACGTCGCCAACAAGATCGGCACCTACAACGTGGCCATTCTGGCCAAAGAGCACGGCATCCCGTTCTACGTGGCTGCTCCCTGGTCCACCGTTGATATGGTCACCGCAACCGGCGACTTGATCCCGATCGAGGAGCGGCCCCAGGTCGAGGTCACGCACCACGGCGGCAAGCAACTCACCCCCAACGGCGTTGGCATCTGCAACCCCGCCTTCGACGTGACGCCCGCAAAATATGTAACCGCCATCGTGACCGAACGCGGCGTGCTGCGCGCCCCGTATGCCGAGTCGCTCAAAGAGATGGAGGCCATGGGGAGGTAAGCGGCGTTCCTGTCCAATCTCGCCGCAGCTTCATCACCGATCGGAGCAGCTATGACCGCTGAAATCCAATCCGAAGCTCAAGCCGCGTTGCCTCGGCGCATCGTCCTCACCGGCTTTATGGGCTCAGGGAAGAGCACTGTCGGTCCGTTGCTTGCCGGCCGCCTGGGCTGGAGCTTTCTCGATGTAGATGACGTAATCGAGGCCGAAGCGGCCGCAACTATTGCCGAACTCTTCGCTCGCCACGGTGAAGCCGCGTTCCGCGACCGCGAACACGCGGCTATTGCCCGCCTGGCCGCTCAAGACTTCCTCGTTCTCGCCCTGGGCGGAGGCGCCATCGAGCATCCCGCAACGCGCGCCCTGCTGCTCACCACTCCTGGCACGGAACTCGTCCATCTCGAGGTGGAATTGGCCACCACCCTCGCACGTTGCCGCGGTACGGAAGATACGCGGCCCATTCTCGCCGACCAGGCCAACCTGGCCAGCCGGTACCAACGCCGCCTCCCGCTCTACCGGACGGCACATCTTTCGATCTCCGTTGACGCGCTGACTCCCGAGCAGGTCGTGGACGCGATTCTCCAAGCCGCCCGCTGAGACTCAGGCTCCCAAATCGAATGATAAGGTTCTGAATTGCACAACGGTCCAAAACCGATTTCCATGTCTGTATTTTGTTCCAAGCACTTGCACCCCGTAGAATCACATCAGGGCCGGCGGTGACGTTGCCCGGAGCGGCGCCAGGTACCGATGAGCGAACAGGAAACAGGGACTTCCATACAAGCGGCGGCGGTTTCGCTGGCTTGGACCAGGATCGAGCGGGCGCGGCATCCACAGCGGCCCTACCCCATGGACTTTATCGAGCGAGTCTTCACGGATTTCAGCGAGATTCACGGGGATCGCGCCTATGGCGACGACGAGGCCGTGGCGTGCGGCATGGCGCGGCTGGGCGATGACGAGGTGCTGGTCATTGGCAACCGCAAGGGCGGCAGCACCAAGGACCGGGTGCGCCGCAATTTTGGCATGCCTCACCCCGAGGGTTACCGCAAGGCGCTGCGCTGTATGAAGATCGCCGAGAAGTTTGGCCGGCCGGTAATCAGCTTTATCGACCTGCCGGGTGCTTATCCCGGCCTGGGCGCAGAGGAGCGGGGCCAGGCTGAGGCCATTGCGCGCAACCTGCTGGAAATGTCGCGGCTGCGCGTGCCCACGATTTCAGTGATTACCGGCGAGGGCGGATCGGGCGGAGCGCTGGCGCTCGCCGTTTCCGACCGCGTGTTGATTCTCGAAAATGCGCTTTATTTTGTGATTACGCCGGAGAGCTGCGCGGCCATCATGTGGCGCGATGCGGCGCACAAGCAGTTGGCGGCCGAGGCCATGCGCATCTCCGCGCCTGAGGTTGCCGCGATGGGTTGCGTGGACGAGATCGTAGCGGAACCGGCGGGAGGCGCGCACACCGATCGCGAGGCCGGGGCTGGGTTGCTGGGCAGCGCCTTGCAGAAACACCTGGCCGAACTCAAAGCGACACCGTTGGATGCTTTGGTGGCCGCGCGGCAGCAAAAATTCCGCAACATCGCGCAGTTCTACACGGAAGGTTAGCTCTGGTGGCGTATCGGCTCGGGAATGGCATCGATTTGTTGAGCGTTTGGTTGAGATTCCGGGATACCGCGAGCGCACCGGGCGTTGGCAGGCCCGCGCCCAGAGAATACGCATGAATACACCTCACGCTAACGGCAGCCGAGTGCGCGCCTACGTACAATTCATTGCCGCGGTTCTCTACTTCTTTGTGGCGCGTTCGCTCGCCCATCGTGGCGCGCTCGGTCTGGCGACGGAACAGTGGCGCTCCTTGGTGGAACAGGCCATGCTGGTTTTCCTTCTGCTGCTGGGCTACGCAGGATTCGGATCCTGGCTGGACCGCCAGACGCACCCGGTGAGCGAGCAGGGGTTGCCACGGCGGCAGGGCTGGCCAACAGAGGCGGGAGCGGGCCTGGCCGTGGGCTGGGCATTGGCTGTAGTTTGCGTGCTGCCGATGCTGGTAGCAGGCGGCATTGAGATCGTTCTTTCAACCCAGATTTCCTCGTGGGGCTGGCTCGCCGCCGATGCGGCGTTCTTTGCGCTGGCAGCACTGGCTGAAGAAATCGCTTTTCGAGGCTATGGATTTCAACGCTTTGAGCTCGCCGTGGGGCCGGCTGGCGCGTCGCTGGGGTTTGCGGCGTTTTATGCCATTGTGCAGGCTCATATCCCTGGGTCGAACCATGCCAGCGTTGCCGTCTCCGTGATGCTGAGCCTGTTGCTTTCCGCGGCTTATCTGCGCACGCGGGCACTGTGGCTGAGCTGGGGGCTCAACTTTGGCTGGAAGGCCAGCCGGGCTTTGCTCTTCGGACTCACCGTGAGCGGGGTCAACAGCCATTCGCCCGTGGTGCAGGGCGATCCCATGGGGCCGTTCTGGCTCACCGGCGGAGGCTACGGGCTCGATGCCAGTTGGGTTGCGTTTGTGGTTCTGCTGGCGGCGTTACCGTTGGTTTTCCGGGTCACGCGCGATCTGGACTATCGCTACAACGCGCCGGTGATTGTGCCGGGAGGGATTCCCGTTGACCTGGATGCTGCCGCCCGTAAACAGCACGAGGCTGCGACGCGCACGGCCGAGCCCGCGGCTTCAGGGCTGGTGCAGATTTTCCCCGCTGCCACGCCACCGCCAGTTGCACGGCGGGCGGCAGAAGCATCTTCAGAACTGCCCACTGATTCCAAGTAACTTCCGGCGTTCAGCGTGGATTTGCTTTTCTGGCGCAACCGAGCTATCTTTTGCCTGAATGCAGTTCGCATGCATGGGAGGCTCCCATGATCCGGCGTTTTCAACCCCAGAGGCTAAATTACGGCTCAGTCCCGCGTGCGGACGCACGCCCTAACTGCGAGAGCCAGTTCAAATGGGTCGCCGGTTGTTGCGCCGTTGCGGCGCTGCTTGTTGCCAGCTCGGCCCCGGCACAGATCACCATCAATACGAAAACCGGCGAGGTCACAAACGGTACCACTGGCCACACCATCAACACCGTGGATCGGCGCTATCAGCAGATTGAACCGACCAAGGTTCCGCTGACCAAGTCCGAGCTGGACGCAAAGACACGCCTCGAACTGATTCGGCTGCTCCAGGCCGAACAGGGATTTGCCATGCGCCCATTTCCGCGCGGACACAAGGGCCTGACGTTGCAGGCAAATGGCAATCTCGATCCGGCTGGAGAAGGTTATTTGAACATGGTGACGTCCGAAGGGCTGTCGGCCAAACCCGGCGATCGGCTGGTGCTTACCGACATCAAGATCGAGCGGTCCAGAATCGTCTTTGATCTGAACGGCGGGCCAGACCCCAAGCACCGCTTACTGCGCCACATTCAGATCGGCGCGGGGCCTGAGATGAACCCGGTGGTGCAGGACGACGGTCAAGAGCCTTTCGGAGCAAGGCTCTCCCTCACCTTTACGGACCACATTCCCGAACTGACCGGCGCTGAAGTCAAGGCGCTGCTGGCGCCGTTAATCTCGTTCGACCTGAAGACGCCCATCCAGGCCTTCACAGACACGCTACCAACCAAGCTCAAAGACGCCATACTGAACCATCATGTGCTGGTGGGAATGACCACGGATATGGTGCTTTTTGCGAAAGGACAGCCGGAGGGCAAGACGCGGGAAATGGAAGGGCAGATGCCCTTCGAGGAATGGATTTACGGCAAACCTCCTCAGGATGTTGAGTTTGTCCGCATCAACGGCAACCGCGTGATTCGCGTGGAAGTTGCCAGCATCGGCGAGACGCCGGTGATCTTTACCAAGGACGAGGTGCAAGGGCTGATGCGCACCGACGGCACGCCGCTTGATCCGGGCGCCGCATCGGGTCCGCATGTTGCCAAAGTGGGAGATGTGGAGCGCAACCCGGACACGGAAGCCCCAGCCGCACCTCCCAGCCTGCGCAGTCCTGGCGAAAAGCTGCCGACGGACACCCAGACCACAGGGGTGATGAGGCCGGTGCAGATGCCCAAGCCAAAGCCTCCCGAGCAGCCTGACGCTACCCCCGATGTGTCGCCGCAGCCGCCCGTTTCCGATGCCGCGCAGCCGGGGCCGGCTAAACCGCAGGAGCCCCCGCAAGCTGGAACCGATCAGCAGAACTGAAGCAATGGCAGCCGTCCGTGATGTAAACTGAAGGCAGCGAGTCCGGCTCCCTTCAGGCGAATCCATTGCCCAGATCACCTGGCAATCCCTTGCTGCCAGAGGCGAACCCATGACCGCGCCGTTGAAGCCGTCCGCCGCAGCGGATGTGTGCAGAGACAACCCCAAAAGGAGAAACACCCTACCGATGGCCAAGATTGCAAAAACAGGCGACCGCAAGAAGATGATGGACACGACGAAGTCGACCGACTGTCCGAAGTGCAGCAAGCCGACGCGCATCGTCAAGCGCGTAAAGGACCGCGAGCGCGGCATCCCCGGCGGAGTCTACATTTCGTGCTCCGTGTGCGATTTCTACGAGAAGCTCTAAGCGCAGAAGGATATTCGGCGCAGAAAAAAGCCCGGCAGACTGCCGGGCTTTTTCTTTGCTGTCACTGCCAATTCAATGGAATCCTCACCGCAACTAGGCGCGTTGACCGATCTTCCTTCGCACCAAACCAGCCAGGCCCAATAGTCCGGTGCCAAGCAGGACAAAGCTCCCCGGCTCTGGACTTACGGAGTTCTGAAATCCGTAGGAAAATCCGTCCAGCAGCTCCACTGTGTCGGTGTTCGTATTTTCAACTGCCAGGTAGGCGTCCGCATTGAAGAACGCCTGCGTTGTTCCCGGTGTCTGGTAAAAGGCTTTGGGCTGATCGTAAAACATGTTATTGGCGTACTGGAACGGATACGCCGGCGGGCAAAAGACGTCGCCTGTGCCCTTGACGGCAGCGGGATCGCAAACAAGGCCGGAAAGGGTCGACGTGTCCATGGTGTAATACGGGGCCACCGTGGGGGCGTTCGGCCCCGGCGTGTAATTGATTTGCAGGCCCTGTAGCCAGAGCAACTGGTCGCCGGCGCCCAGAGCGGGTAGCGTGAGCCCACTCAGGTTGGCCTCGATGGTCAAACCGCCCAGCGTAACGCCGCCAAATTGCCCAGCCGCCGCAGGGTTCGTGGTGGGATCGCCAGTGATGTTGAACGTGCCGCCAGGATCGGCGGTCGTCAGGTCCAGAGACCATGTGTCGCCTTGGGTTGCGTTCCAGACGTTGAACGCATCCTGAAACAGAACCGATACGTCGGTGCCGTTTTGCGCGTCCAGCGAAGTCGGGTCGAAATACGCGGTCGTATAGCAGGAGTAGCCTGCAAAACTCCCGCACGGGTTCCCGACAAATCTGACTGTGGGAGGGTTGTAGTTGAGCGCGGTAGCATTGGCACATACCGGCGCTGAGAGAACCAAGAGAATCGAAACCGCCCACTGAAACCTCAGCGAGCGGGGGAATGAAGCTTTCATGACCTCCTCCTTCATGTGAAAACTCGATGTTGCGGACACCCCTTCCAAGCGAAAGGGCGTAGCACTCCTCGCGGATTGAAAACTTTTAATTCGTGGGATCGAGTAAGGTTGTTGAACTTCGGTGCGGGGATTGATTGGGGAAATTCGGAGCAAACTCAGCTTGTCAACATCGTGTTCGAACCGCGGCGCTTTCCGGCGATTAGCCCAGATTATGCAGCTTATGTTCTGGGATTGTAAAGTGAAAATAGGTTCACACCTGTTTTTGCTGGTCTCCCCAGGGAAGCTGGCGTCGAAAGGATGCGGAATCCGCATGCTGCTCCGTTTCGCTCGCTCCGCCGCCAGCATCGACTGAAGTCTGCCGCCGCGGACTTATGCGGTTATTCTGGTCGCTCCGGTAGAGATGCCTCCGTCTACTAACAGCGTTTGGCCGGTAATATAGCGGCTCGATTCAGAGGCAAGAAAGACAATGGCCCCATCGAGATCGTCCGGCAGGCCGGGCCGTTTCACGGGAATGCGATCGCAGATATACTCGACCCACGCGTTATTTTCATACAGAGCCCTGTTCTGCTGCGTCTTGAACCAGCCTGGCGCAAGGCAATTCACGGTAATTCCGCTGCTGCCCCAGTCATCTGCAAGGCTCATGGTAAGTTGCCTTATCCCACCGCGGCTCGCTCCGTATGGGCCGAGCCCCGCGTATCCAGCCACACTTGTAACTGACCCTATGTTGATAATGCGTCCATAACCGCGGCCGATCATGCCGCGCGCAACCGCTTGTGCAACAAAAAAGGAACCGCGCAAGTTTGTGTCCAGAATCGTGTTCCAGTCGTCCCAGGTCACGTCCAGCGCCGGCTTGCGGATGTTGCAGCCGGCGTTGTTGACGAGAATATCGATCTTGCCGAAGTGGGCCTCGATTTCGGCGATGCCTTGCTGGATGCTCAAGTAATCGCGCACATCGAGCTCTGCGGAAAAGGTCTTTCGCCCAAGAGCTTGAAGTTCGCCGGCAAACCCCGACAGTGTCTTCGCATCGCGGCTGGTGATCGCGATGTCAGCGCCGGCGCGGGCCAGCGCGCGGGCAAAATATTGTCCCAGGCCCCGGCTGGTTCCAGTTACAAGCGCAACCTTACCGGATAAGTCGAACAAAGAGTCAGTCTTGGATTGTGTCATAAGCGTTATGTCCTCAGGGCTCTAAAACAACTTTCAGAAGGCCGGGTTCGCGCTCGTAGAGGCGATGAAACCATGAAGCTCCATCCTCAAGCGGGGCCACGGCGGACAGAAGCGGATCGACGCGAATGGCGCCCCGCGAAATCAACGAGATACATGCGGGATACTCGCCGGAGGATGCGCAGGAGCCTTGCAGCCTGATTTGCCGTGTAACCGTCGATTGCAGGCCAAGTTCGATTGTCGGCGCAACATTGCCAATCAGGGTTACCGCACCGCCTTTCCGCACGCTATCCAGCGCCAGCTTCACAGGGATGGTGCTGCCCACGCACTCCAGTGCGGCGTCCGCGCCGCGCCCCATGGTTTGCTCAATAATTTGCGAAGCCACATCGGCGCTGCTGGAATTAAATGTCTGGGTAGCGCCAAGGCTCCGGGCAAGCTCCAGGCGAGTGTCATCCACATCCACAACGAAAACTCTTCCCGCGCCCGCCAGCCGCGCCGCCTGCAAAGTAAGCAGGCCAATCATGCCCGCGCCCACAACCACAACTGTATCTTCCAGTGCAATCGGAGTGAGCGAAACGCCATGAACGGCAACGGAGACAGCTTCAATAAGAGCTGCATGGGAGTAAGACATATTCTCCGGCAATGCATAAGCGATCCGCGCCGGCACCGTAACATACTCAGCAAACGCGCCCATGCGCCGGAAGGCAGGCGTTGAAACTCCAATCACCTCGCGGTTCTCGCAAAGGTTGATCTGGCTTCGCAGGCAATAGAAGCACTTCCCGCAATAGACGGTGGAATCGAATGTCACGCGGTCACCCGCATGAAAGTTCTTGACATCGCTGCCGACCGCTTCAACAACACCGGCAGCCTCGTGTCCCATGATTATGGGAGGAAGCCGCCTGCCGGTGCTGCCATCGTAGCCATGCACGTCGCTTCCGCAAATTCCGCAGGCCCGGATGCGAATCAGTAATTCATCGGCGGCAGGCTGCGGCGCTGGCATATCCACCAGGTCGAGCTGCTTATACGCCGATAGCATTAACGCCTTCATTCCATCTCCATGTTACTTCTGAGCGATCCGCGCTCTATCACGACTGAATAGCTTAGTTCTCACGTCTCTGTTTGCTTTCTGTTGACGGCATCTCGCAACGCATCAGGATACACCATCGGAGACTTGGAGACTTCCGGCGGGAGGTTCAATCTTTCCTAACAGAAAAACGTATGCGGCGATGCCGATTGCAAGATAGATTGCTGGCAGCCCAAAAGCCCACACGTAGGAATGCCGCGCGTCCACCAGATAACCCGTGATGCTGGCTGCCGCGATTCCTGAAATCTGGTTTGAAAAATTGATGATGCCACCCACTTTTCCGACGTCGTTCTTACTTGCAATCAGGGATGGAATCGACCACCCCACCGGGGCCGCGGCGGCCAGGGCGCCAATCGACAGACCGATCCAAATCAGAGCGTGCTGTGCGCTGTGGGTATTGGCTGCGCCGAAGATGCCAAGGCCGCAAGTCGTACCGCCTACAAGCACGGTTTTGCGCACGCGGCTTGCGTCCCACCCTCGCCGGATCAGCCAGTCCACAAGCCATCCGCCAATGAAAAGATCGGTGAAAGTTGCAAACAGCCATGGCATGCTGGTGTAGAGAAAGGAATGCAGCATATCGATGTGTAACGCAAATGAAAGATAGCTTGGTAGCCAGTACAACAAGAGGTAAAAAACATAATTGTACGAGCCGAAGCCGAGCACCATGGCGATGACCTTGCGCTGCTTTAGCAAGGACCAGAGCGAGGATGGCTCCGCGATCTCTCTCGCACACGCGTCGTGATTCATAACTTCCCCTGCAATATACTCTCGCTCCACGCCGCTCAAAGCAGGGTCATCGTCTGGATCGCGATAGATGCGCGAGAAGAGCACAAAATAGAGAAAGCTAATGACACCGGTTGCCGCGAAACTCCAGCGCCAGCCCACTTTAATCAAGACAATGCCGATGATCGGAACGCCGATGGCCGAGGCGAATTTTGCCGCTGCGTCGAAGATCGACGTTGCAAAGCTGCGTTCCCGTGCGGGAAACCAATAACCGATAGCCTTTGCGTTCGCGGGAAAGGTCGGTGCTTCTCCAACGCCTAGAGCCAGCCTCGCCGCAAACAACCCGCCCAGATTCGGCGTAACCGCCGCGCCGAAAGAGGCGATGCTCCACACGAATGTGCTGATTCGTCCAATGCGGCGGACGCCCAGTTTATCCAGCAAGACTCCAATGGGCAACTGGCACAAAGCGTAGGTCCAATTGTAAGCGCCAGAGAGCAGGCCGAAGGTCGCATTGGAAATGCCAAATGCAACGTAGAGAGACTCGTGAGAAACCGACAGGTTGACGCGATCGAAATAGTTGACCAGAACGCCAAGGCCAAGCAGCCATGCGATTCGCCAGCGGCGCTGTGAATGCCTGTCGCTGCCTTGAAGCATCGAATGGGTCAACTGGTTCCTCTCTGGCGGGCAGGCCGGCGGCGGGGAGTCAGCACCGGCGTTATCCCTTTATAAACAGATGCGGCGGTACCTGCAAATGCAGAAACCGCCGCATGATCCTCGCACCGTATCCGCGCCCCAAAACCTGATCGCGCGTTACGCAAGGCCGCAATCGTCAACTTGCTTTCGTGGCCACCAGCATCGACTCCATGATCTGCTCCGAAACCTCTTTCACCGCGCCAGGAGAGTGAGACAGGAACAGCGTATTGGTCTTGTCGCTCTCGCCAATCGACTTCAGTGTGTCGAAGTACTGGGTGACCATCACTAACTGCATCACGTCTTTCGAAGACGCGCCGTCCACCACCTTCTGGAACTGTTCGATGGAGACCTGCAACCCCTCAATGATCGCCTTTCTCTGATTGGCGATGCCTTGCCCTTGCAGGGCCTTGCTCTCCGCCTCGGCCTCGGCTTTTTTTACCACCAGGATCTTTTCCGCCTCGCCTCTGGCGTTGGCGGCCACCTGCTCGCGCTGCGCGGCGTTGATGTCGTTCATGGCCGATTTTACCTTGGAGTCTGGAACAATGTCGGTCACCAGCACATTCACAATCTCGTAGCCGAAAGTCGCCATATCCGCATCCAGCTCCTGCTTCACGGCTGCGGCGATTGAGGATTGCGAGGCAAACACCTCGTCCAGTGTCATTCCCGGCACGTGGCCCAGAATCACCTGCTCCACATAACTCTTGATCTGCGCCACAGGATCGGAGAGCTTGTAGTAGGCGTCGTAGACCTTCTCAGGGCGAACGCGATTCTGCACAGAAATCGGAATGGTGACGAAGACGTTGTCTTTGGTCTTGGTCTCCATCGTCAGCGTAATCTGGTTGACCCGCAGGCTTACCAGGCCCGCCACGGAATCAATGTATGGGAACTTCCAGTTCAATCCAGCTTCGGCTACCCGTAGAAATTTGCCGAATCGCGTGATTACGGCCACCTGCGCCGTCTTCACGGTAAAAAAGCTTCCTAGTATCAGTGAAAGAACGACAACACCAAGAATTGCCAGCAGAATCCAGACCACCACGTCCATTTGAGTCCTCCGTTGCGTCTCATTCGAAGCAACCCCGGATTATACAGGACGGCCATTTCAGGCGGATTTGAAGAGCCGTGATGCGGAGACAGGGACGGCAGCACTGAGATGCGAGGGGTCTTTGGGCTCCGGCTACTGCTCGGCGGCCCACTCGATCATGGCCAACGTCAGCAGCAGCACCCGCCTGAGGCCCTCTTCGCGATTCCGGGCGGAGTACCACTCGGCCTGTGTATGCGCGCCGCCGCCCTCGCCTCCCGCGCCCAGGGATAGAGCCGGAATGCCCAGCGAGAGCGGGATATTGGCATCGGTAGAACCGAGGCGAAGGTCGGTTTTCAAACCCAGATGGCGGTCCACGGCGCGTAAAGTCTCAAGCAGCGGGGAGTCGTCGGGCAGTTGGGCGGCGGGACGGTCGCCGATTTTTTCGATGGCAAAGGATAACGATCCCCTGGCACGCGCCACGCCAGCTTTTGCCGCGGCATTCCAGTGGTCAACCGAGTCTTCCACGGCGCGATGCAGGGCGACTTCGAGGCGCAGCAACTGCTCGGGGCTGGTGGACCGGAAGTCAACGGAAGCGTGGGCGCTTTCAGGGATCGAGTTCACGCTGGTGCCGCCTTGGATGGTGCCGAGGTTGAGCGTGGTGCGCGGGCTTTCCGGCAGCGCAGTTTCCGCCAGCGTGGCCAAGGCCGAAGCCAGCGCGGCAATGGGGTTCGGCGTGCCGGCGTCGGTAAAGCTGTGGCCGCCAGGGCCGGTGAGGTCAACCCAGAAACGGCGGCTGCCCAAAGCCTGGGTCACGGCCGAATCCGCTCCGGCCCCATCCAGAACAATATGCCCGGCAATGCGGCCGGCCAGCGCCGCCTGGTTGTAGAGATGGCGCACGCCGCGCAGGTCGCCTTCACCCTCTTCGCCCACGTTGCCCACAAAAATGAGCGGCGCGGGCAGTTCAGCTTTGGCCTGGATCAGCGCGTGAGCGATGGCCAGCATCCCCACCACGCCGGCGCCATTGTCGCATGCGCCCGGAGCTTGCAGCCGGTCGCCGTCCAAGACGGGGTTCAACGGCGTTTCCGCGGGGAATACTGTATCGAGATGCGCAGAGAGAACGAGAACCGGGCCGGTACTCTCGGGCGGCAGCTTGGCAGCCGGCAGAGTTCCAAAGACGTTGCCGACGGCATCCGAATGCACCTGGCTAAGGCCAGCCTCGGCAAACCGGGCAGCCATCCATTCCGAGCGGGCTTGTTCGCCGAAGGGCGGCGCAGGAATCCTTACCAACTCGACTTGCCAGTCCATGATCGTCTTTGGATTCCCATGCATCCATGCGAAGGCTGCGTGGACCGGCCGCTGTGCAGCCAGCGCCGTAACGCGCGAGAAGGCCGAGCTGCGGGGAAAAAGGGACATACGGGTGGTTTCAGGGTAGCAGGGATGGTTTGTGCGAAGGTGCTGGGCGGGTCACGTCAGACGAAAGCCGGGAGACAGATCAACGGTCAGTCAGCCGCCGAAGCAGCAAGGATTTCATATCCCGACGTCCATCCGCAATTAGAGCAATGTACACAGTGTTGGCGCGAATCCGATAGAGGATGCGGTAGGGCTTGAAGAAAAGCTGTCGATAGGAGCGATTGCCCATAGTTAGCAGTTCCGGCGGGTGCGTTCCGCGGTTGGGGAGATCTTGCAGAGTCAAAGCCGCTCGAACGATCTCCCGTGAAACATAATCGGCGTTTTCCAGCGAGTCATTCTGCGAGATATATGCATGAATATCGCGCAGATCATTCCGCGCGGCCACGGTGAACCGGACGTTAAAGGACATCAGGCTTACGCCGCCTCTACGCCAAACTCCGCCATGACCTCTTCGATGGGGACCGTTTCTCCGGCCTCAATCTCCTTGTCTGCGAACGCAAGAATCTTTAGCAACACCTGGGTTTCATGCATCATCTCCTCGTAGCTGGCCACATCCACCAGCACAGCACGCGCCTCGCCGTTTTGGGTGATGATGATCGGTTCACGCTCTTCAGTAATGCGGTCGAGCAGCTCTGCGGCGTGGGCTTTGACGTAACTAATGGGCTTGATCTGGGTGGAGTAGCGCATGCGAACCTCCTAGAGACTTTTTATCATACTTAATATAGTCTTTATTTAAGGCGATATCAAGTCCTTATTGGGGCTTGTCGATGGAGTCCAGCTCGCCGTACTCAACCGAATGCAGGAATAGCCCTCGCGCCGGCGCGGTGGGACCAGCGGCAGAGCGGGAGCGGGCGGCGAGGATTCCGGGGATTTCTTCCACGCGCAGATGGCCGCGGCCCGCGTCGAGCATGGTTCCCACCAGGTTGCGGACCATGTGGTGCAGAAACCCGTTGCCCCTGACGCGATAGACCAGCAAATCGCCAGCCTCGCCCCCGCGCTCTTCCCAGGACGATGAAAAAACTCTTCTGACTGTGCAGGCTGTGGGCGGTTCAACCTGAAAGTCCGGCCTCGGCAGCGGCCGCGGATCGGGCTCCGCTTCCGGATCGACGCCCCGGCTCGCCAGGTCGGGATCGGTGGCGGCAAAACTCAGAAAGTCGTGTTCGCCCTCAAAGAGACGGGCTGACATTTGCAGGGCTGCCACGTCCATTGGCCAGGGGCAAGAGTGAACGTAGCGCGCAAGGAAAGGCGGGCAGAGATCCCCACGGAAAACCCGATACTCGTAGGTTTTGGCCACCGCGGAATGCCGTGCATGGAATGTACTTCGTACCGTTCTCGCATCCAAAACTCGTATGGATGGGGGCAATGTCCGGTTGAGGGCGCGGAGCAGGTTTGCGGGCGGAATGGGGGCCTGGAGAGCAAAGCTGGCTACTTGGGCCAGTGCGTGAACGCCGGCGTCGGTGCGGCCAGAACCCTGAGGTAGCGGAGATTCACCAGTAATGCGGCCCAGGGCCGCCTGCAACTCGCCCTGGATGGTTACTTCACCGGGCTGCACCTGCCAGCCCCGAAAGTCGGTGCCGTCGTAGGCCAGGGTGAGCTTCCAGGTCTGCAAATGCGATGCGGATTGGGGGCTGTCGGCCACAGGGATAAGTCCAATCATCAGGTTACCCGACTGCGGCTCCTGCCGGAGCGGGGAGCGGGAGTGGGATATACTCAGTTTTCCGCAGGCGCGAACGATCCGGCTGCCGGGAACGCTGGCCCAACAGAGGCCGAAACGAACTGGCTGGAACGAACTGGGCGCGGCGTGCGTAATGCAAAGGGAGCCCGTAAGCGGGGCTTGGCGCGAAAATCGCCCTGGCGTATCACAATATTGCGTCCGGAGAGGCTTTCCGGGCGTCTTGAAGAATGGCACCCCACATGCCTCAGCAATTCGTGGAGAGGAATCATGAATTTGTACGGTAGACGTGTGTTTGAGCAGCAGGACGAGACTGTGCCCGAGATGGACGTGCAGGCAGGGCGCAGGCAGGCAGGCAAACGGCTGCGCACGATAGCGGCGGTCATGCTGACATTGGCTGCGGGTGTGCCATCAGGATTTGCCCAACAGACTGTTGGCGCCGGGGCTTCGGCTCCGGACAAAGCGGCTTCCGATCTGCCCGCGGCCCCGGCGCCAGCGTTGACCCAGCCCCTGGACCTGCGCACCTCTGCGCGGAATTTTTCCAAGCCGGCCGGCCGCCTTCTGGGCGACCCGATCAATTTGTTCCGGCCCACGACAATTCCCAAGGCCAGTTTTGCGAATTCAGTGCGGCTCACCGACATGGTGAAGGACGGCAAGATTTATCTGAGCCTCTCCGACGCGATCGCGCTGGCGCTTGAGAACAACTACGATATAGCCATCGCCCGTTACGACCTGGATATTGCGGATACGGATATTCTGCGCACGAAGACAGGCGCGGCGCCTCTCGGCGCGCCGTCTGGCCTTATTCAAAATACGCTGGGTGGCTCCTCCTCGACGTTGACGGCAGGCGGCGGTCCCGGCGGAACCACGGTCGGTTCGGGTGGCGCTGGCTCCGGCACGGCCGGATTGTCGCTTACCACGCAGGGCGCGGGCCCGGCGCCGGAGGCCCTGGAACCCTTCGTTTCATCGACCATCCAGATCGATCGCGCGACCACCCCATCCACCAGTTTCTTTTCGGGTGGAAAAACAGGGACGAACACCTACGACTTTACCTACAACCAGGGCTTCGTGACAGGTACGGCATTCCAGTTTGCGTTCGACAATATCGACGCCACGAATACCAACGGCACTACACTCTTCAGCCCGCAGTTGAGCTCCGGCTTCAGCGCCAAGGTGACGCAACACCTGCTCTACGGAGCCGGTATCTGGGTGAATAAGCGCTTCATGTATCAGGCACTGAATGACCGGCGCATTGTCGACTCATCGTTCCGCCAGCAGATCATCTACACCGTCAATCAGGTGGAGACCATCTATTGGGGGTTGGTGCAGGCGTATGAGGATGTGCAGTCCAAGCAGCGCGCAATCGAGCAGAGCAGCAAGGTGGCGAGCGACAACCGCAAGCAGCTCGAAATCGGTACCATGGCGCCCCTGGATGTGCTCAACGCAGATCAGTCTGTCGCGTTGGATAAACAGGCCCTGATCAGCTCGCAGCTTGCACTGAATTACCAGCAACAGATCATCAAGCAGGCCATCGCGCGGAATCTCAACGATCCAGCGCTTTCTGCCGCAGCCGTGATTCCCACTGACCGCGTGAGCGTCGAGGAGATTCCCGAGGAAAAGCAGCCAATCGAGGCCCTGGTGCAGGAAGCATTTCAGCAGAGGCCCGAGCTCGAACAGGCGGTGTTGACACTCCGTAATGACGAGATCACGCTAAGGGGTGCGCGGAATGGTCTGCTGCCGCAAGTCGACGTCTTCGCGTATTTGACCGGATCGGGCATCGCTGGATCGATCAACCCGAACTGCAGTTCGGAGTTCTACGGGACGGAATGTACATCGGGAATGTCGACCGGCTATGGAACGGCACTTCAAAACGCCTTCAACAACTCTGCGCCCGACAAAGGTGTTGGCTTCAGCATCAACATTCCTATCGGCAACAAGTTCGCGCAGTCGGTCCAGGCGCGGTCGTTGATGGAGTACCGCCAAGCTGAGTTGCGGCTGGAGCAGCTCTATACGCAGATCCGCATGCAGGTTGTGAATGCGCAGTTTGCGCTGACCAACGACCGGGCACAGGTGCTGGCCTCGATTGCAGCCCGGGACTTTAACCAACAGAGCCTGGAGGACGAGGGAAAGAAATTGCGCCTGGGCGCTTCCACCACCGCGCTGGTCTTGCAGCAGCAGCGCAACCTGGCTTCTGCGGAAGACACTCTGATTGCGGCGCAGGCAAACTATGCGAAAGATCGCGCTGGTCTGTATCAGATACTGGCTGCGACCTTGCAACACTACGGCATTAACCTGGGCGAGGCCGCAACTGGAAATGTGAACACGGTGCCCGTGGTGCCAGGTCTGGAGCCTGCCAAGCCGGGCAAGGAGCCTTCGACGGCTCCGCCGGCCGCGCAATAACAGCGCTGAATCCAATCCACAAACAAAGCCTGTCCAGTTTCTGAAAAGCTGGACAGGCCTTGTTTGTGGGGCTATATCGTTCATTCGCTAATCATGTAGGCGGGCGAGACGTTGGTCACGCTGGGCGCGGAGCAGGAATGTTTGTCCGGGAAATACAAAGGCTCCGGGTATCAAACCGGAGCCTTTGCCTACTCGGGTATCCATACCTCTGGACGCCGTCCGCGAAACTAGTGACATACTATCACATCGGCCAAAGCCGATCAAATCCTGAGATCGAGTACCTGGCGGAGGGCAAGGGAGTCGAACCCTAATGGCTGATAAGGCCACTCGACCGTTTCGCGGACGACGTCCAGTACCCACTGGCAACACCCTCCAAACGACTGTCCGCGAAAAATAATTGTACTCCACTCCCGAACTCTCGACAGGCTTCCCTCGAACTTTCGTTGCATGGAGCCAATCATATGGCTCCCTATCTTTTCAGCGAGACCTGGATCTGTTTGCTACCGCTCCGCAACCTGATCGAGCAGATCGAAAAACTCCGGAAAGCTGATGGCGGCAGATTCCGCTCCCTGGATCAGCGTATCGCCCACGGCCCGCAAAGCCGCCACGCTAAAAGCCATGGCGATGCGGTGGTCGCCGCCGGAATCAATGGTCGCGCCATGCAGGGTCTGGCCGCCGGGAACGTCGAGGCCATCCTCAAATTCCTCAACCTCTGCGCCCATGGCGCGCAAATTCCTGACCACCAGCGCGATGCGGTCGGACTCTTTGACGCGGAGCTCCCTGGCGTCGCGGATGCGGATGCCGCCGCTGGTGTAAGGAGCGATTGCCGCCAGCACCGGCAACTCGTCGATGAGCTGGGCCGCAAGAGCGCCGCTTACCTCAGCCGATCCCAGCCCCTCGGGCGGGGCTGAAATCTGCACCGTGCCCACCAGTTCGGCATTCTTCTCTTCAAGGTTGAGGACGTTGATGCGCGCGCCAAGGACAGTGAGCACGTCGAGAAGAGTGGCGCGCGTGGGGTTCAGTCCCAGCGAATCAAGCACAAGGCTGGAGCCGGGAAAGAGCGTCGCGGCGCACAGAAAGAACGCCGCGGACGAGATGTCGCCGGGAACTGCGGCTTCGATAGCGTGAAGGCTCTGCGGACCGGTAATCGACACAGAGTCAATCGTGCGGGTCAGCGTGGCGCCGAAGGCGCGGAGGGCCAATTCGCTGTGGTCGCGGGTGCGGAGTGCTTCTCGCACAGTGGTGGTTCCAGCGGCTTGCAGCCCGGCGAGCAGGACGCAGGTCTTGACCTGGGCGCTGGGCACCGGTGTGGTGTAGTCGATTGGCCGTAGCACAGAGCCGTGAATCGTAAGCGGGGCATGCCCCTCGGTGAGAGTGAGCTTGGCGCCCATCGCTTCAAGAGGCTTGCGGATGCGCTCCATGGGGCGGCGCGAGAGCGAAGCGTCTCCGATGAGGGTGAAAGTGCCTTGCTGCGGCGCCAGCAGGCCAGACATCATCCGCATGGTCGAGCCGGAGTTGCCGCAGTCGAGGGCGTTGCTGGTGGGGATGACGCGGCCGGCGATGCCGGTGATTTCCACTACCCCATCCCCGATTGCCCCATCCCCGATTTTGTTGACCTTGGCCCCCAGTGCTTCCATGCAGCCGAGCGTGGAGGCGCAATCGGCCCCCGTGGAAAAGTTGGTGAAGCGCGAGACGCCATCGGCAAATGCGGCCAGCATTCCGTAGCGGTGGCTGATGGACTTGTCGCCCGGCAGGCGCAGGCTTCCGTAGACGTTGCGGGCAGGGCGGATGAGGCGTTCTTCTGGATTGGTGTGCAAGAGGGCTCCGGGGGTTTGGTCGTCCTTTCAAGTTTACCGAAGGAACTTGGGCAAGGAACAATCGCAGGCAGACCATCAGGGCAATAGGGTTTGAGAATTCGAGCGGAAAATGAAGGGTACGGGCTATCCCGGCTGCGAAAAATACTCGAATCGGTTCAGTTTTGTAACAGGGCACGACTTCAGTCGTGCCGATGAGACCGCGTGTGATTGCCGGGCTTTAGCCCCTGCGGAATTTTTTCAGCCAACTGCACTTCCGCAGCGGCTAAAGCCGACTCATTTATTGCAGCTTTTCGCGGCCCGACTGAAGTCGTGCCCTGTTACAGAACTATTCCGGAACGGTGTTATTCCGCAGCAGGCAAAGCCCACACACAGCAATGATTCAAATGCGATTGCATTGACCAGCCTGTTGGTTGAGGCCGTCTGACGCTTGGTGCGCCAGCAATCACCGCTTTCGAGTTTCAGCCTCCGCCAGCCATCCACGGCGCAAGGTCTCCGCAGGGATGCTGGAAAGGTAAGGCTTGATGTCGAGAATGGGCGTTCCGTCGAGCATATCCACGCCGCGCACGCGCAGTGAACCGCCTTCGCGGCCCAGCAGTTCCACAACCGTAAGACCAATGGGGTTAGGCCGGCGCGGCGATCGCGTCGAAAAGACGCCGTGCGCGCGTGTATCAGATGGCGGCGCTGCCATCAAGTCGAATCCATCGACGCGGTCGAATGCCCAGAGAACGATGAGGTGGGAGTACCCTTCAATGTCGGTGAGCCCGAGTTCAAACGCAGGCAGGATATTGAGCGCGCCCTCTGCCTCGTGTTTGGCGCCAAGCCCCTTCGGAATCGCGGCTGTATCTTTGAAGGGGCTGGCAACGAATCCAATCGGCTGCGGAGTAAACATATGCAGTTTTGCCTCTGCTCTTCATAGTAAGCGGCAGGTGGCCCGCCCATCAGCCCCGAAGAAACACCCTGAACCATGGGGCACACATTTACCTTTTTGGGAGGGCAGATGGATAGTAGGATCAGTGTGCGAACCCGGCTCTTCTCAAAATCTGTGTAATATTGGTGCAAGAATCTAGCCCGGGTTCGTTCTGAGTTCAGAATTGGAGGAAGAATGCGCTTCAAAGTTATTTTATTTCTGTCAACAATTATGCTCTTCAGTTGCAGTTTGATCGGCCAATCGGCGCGAGTCACGAACGGTGCGTTGTTCCGCACCTTTATGATCGAGACAAACTTCGGACGTGGGACCACCTTCTCAATCGATGTAGACAATCGTGAGTACTGGATTACGGCGAAGCACATGTTCACCGGCATCAAGACAGGTTCCGCAGGTGTTTTCACCACAAAAACGGTACAAGCAAATATTCTTTCACAGGTTGGCGATGGCGATGAGGGTCACGATTTGCATTGGATGAACGAGACTTTCACCGTGATCGATCCTGGAAAAGACATCGACATTCTCGTACTCGTTCCTGATCATTTGCTGATCGGCTACGCGCGCGATTTCACTCTGAAGACAGGAGCCAAAGGCGCTGGCGTCGGAGGGGACTGTGAGTTCTTGGGATTCCCATATGGAGGCGGTTGGAAGGTTCAATGGACGGATTCAACGGTTCCGGATACCAAGACTTGGAAGTGGCTCCCTTATGTAAAGCACTGCACTATATCTGCCCGGCTTCAAGAAAAGGGGCTCGGAATCTGGGTTCTCGACGGCATCAACAATGAGGGTTTCTCAGGGGGACCGGTTTTTTTCGAGACTGGACCCAATCAGAGTGTCTTCGCTGTCATTTCAGGATTCCATCAAGAACCGTTAGAAGTCTTACCAGCCCCGTTTCCCGGCGGGAAGCAGACTAGTTCCATTCCACCCTCCCCTAAATTGCCAGGGGAGAAATCGAAAGAGCCTGAGAAGGAAATCGTCAACGCAAACTCCGGCTTCATTCTTGCATTCGATATCCAGCCAGCGATGAAGGCTATCCAAGACAATCCAATAGGGCCGTTGCGCCCGGAAGCGAGTTCGGCAGGTGGCCCAGGTCCCATAAGTAACAAATGAGGATGCCCCATGTCCCTCGCATTTGGGGACATGGGAGACCGCAGACCTCGACCATCCGTTTCCGTGTTCTAAACAATGAGGGTACACTGAGGCACGTGCCCCAGGTCCCGCTTTTGGGAAACCACGAACCCCCGCCTTAACTCATTGCAGAAAATAATCTTCGCTTCGTGCATACTGGAACGAGAAGATGGGCGAAGAAGGGGCGAGATGCCGTGAAACCGCCTCAACCATCTTCCGACCCCCATTACCACTTAATTAATACCCCCACCCCCCTCCCATATTTTCAAAACCTTGCAGATCATTAATTCGATAACAGCCGTCGAGCAGTTCCACTCCGTGCGCGCGTGTACCTGACGGCGGCGTGACCATCCAGTCGAATCCATCGGAACGGTCAAAGGCCCAGAGAACGATGAGAGGGGAACACCCTTCAATGTCGGTGAGTCCGATCGCCCGGCAGGAGGAACCATCGACGTTCCCCACGCTGTTTTTGGGCGATATAATGGGGTGTGACTCTGCTTATTGCCATGGCCCAAAGGTCAGTATTCACCGGCCTTCGAGTGATTCACGCACTGAGGTCGGTCTCTGCATGAAGAACGAAGAACTCATCCTCGTCACTGGGGCAACCGGCTTTCTGGGTGTGCGGCTGGTGCGCGAACTGCTTGAGCGCCAACCGCAGGCCACGCTGGCGCTGCTGATCCGCGACAAACCCGGACAATCGGGCCAGCAACGCGCCGATTTGATTGTGCCTCCAGCCGAGCGGTCGCGCGTTCAGGTGTATTCCGGAGATGTCGGCCAGCCCAACTGCGGCCTCGACACTGCTGCGTATCAGCGCCTTTCTGCGGAGACGACGCGCGTGATCCACTCCGCCGCCACCGTGCGCTTCGATCACACACTGGACGAAGCCCGCCGCATCAACGTCGAGGGTACACGCGGCGTGCTGGATTTTGCAGCAGGCGCGCGCCAACTGCGGAGCCTCGCCTACGTGGGTACAGCCTACGTGGCCGGTGAGCGTACGGGCCTGGTGCAGGAGAGCGAACTCGCCGTCGGCCAGACCTACCGTAACACCTATGAACAGAGCAAGGCCGAGGCCGAGGCGCTGGTACGCTCGCGACTGGGTTCCCTGCCCGGTGTCATTCTGCGGCCCAGCATCATCGTGGGCGATTCCCGCACCGGCGTAACCTCCAGTTTCAAGATGATGTATTGGCCACTCAAGATCTACTCCCGCAATCTGTGGCGCACCGTGCCGGGCTATCCCGACGCCGTGCTGGACATTGTGCCGGTGGATTTTGTGGCAGCCGCTGTGGCGAGGCTCGCCTTTGACGAGGCAGCTCTGGGCAGCACGGTCCACCTCTGCGCCGGACCGCGCGGCAGCGCCACCATCCAGCAGATCGCCCAGCGAGCCATGGAGTACTTTCACGTGCGGGAGCCGCGCTACGTCGATCCGAAGTTCTTTTTTGCCGCGGTGCGGCCGCTGCTGTTTCTATTGTTGTGGGGCCCCAAGCGCCGCGTGCTGCGCGATGGCCGTGCTTACCGCGACTACTTCACAATGCGCATGCAGTTTGATACCACCAACGCCGAGCGCCTCTTGGGACCCGTCGGCGTGTGCCCGCCTCCGGTGCTGGACTACCTCGACCGCCTCTTCAACTACTGCGTTGCCAGCGAGTGGGGCCGCAAGCCGGTTTCCGCCTGATGAATATTTTCCGGCGCTTTTGGTTCTCGCGCGACCGCACCGTCACTGTGGCGAATCTTGTGGACGAGCTGCTGCGGCGCAACGGCGATTGCGAAGTCGGCATCGAGGACAAAGGGCCGTATCGCCTGGCTGAACTGCGCTCTGAAATCCAGACCATCGATGCCTTTCTCCGTCGTGTCGTTGAGCTTCGCCCCGGCCAGCCCGTCGCCATTTATCGCAGCAACAACCGGCAGTGCTTCCATTGGTTTCTTGCGATTATCCGCGCCGGGGGCATCGCGGTTCCGCTGAATCCGCAGCTCACACTCATTGAAGTGCGTCGCATTTTGGCCAATAGCGGCACAGATATCCTGGTCACGGATAGAGCGGTTTTCGAGCGCAACATCGGCGAGCGCAGCGCGCTGAATGTGCGCACCTGGATACAGGCCGACGATGAAATCGAGACGATGGATGGATTTGTGCGCGTCCCAGAAAGGGATGCCGCAGAGCCGCTCCCGCCGGTGGCCATCGATCCCGCTGCGACCGTGGCTGTATTCCATACCTCCGGCACCAGCGGTTTTCCTAAAGGCGCGGCCCTGTCGAGCCGCGCTCTGCTCGGGGCGCGCTCAACCACGGTGCTGGTCGGGATGCTGCTGGGGCCGAAAGACCTCGCGCTCATCGCGCTGCCCTGGTCCCACATCATGGCCGTAAGCATTACGCTCTACGGATTGATGGCTGGCATTCGCGGCTGTTTCCTCGATCGCTTCGATGTCGAGCGCGCGCTGCAACTGGCCGAACGCTTTGGTATTACTGCATTTGTGGGTGTGCCAGCGATGTTTGCCCGGCTGGTCAACAGCAATCCAGATCCAGCACGGCTCGCAACCGTGCGCGTGTGGCTCTCTGCCAGCGATCAACTGCCGTCCGAAGTCAGGCAGCGTCTGCGGCAGTTCGGCGCTCTGCTGCGCCTGCCTGGCGGCTGGCGTATTCGGCCTGTATTGCTCAACGGCTACGGCATGGTGGAACTTGGCGGCCTGGCCATGATGGGCGTTGAGACTTCTCTGTTGCCGGGCGGCGGCGACGTCTGCTTCCCCATGCCGCCATTTCGCATCCGGGTAGCTGATGAGAACGGACGGCCCATGCGGGCCGGCGTAGAGGGCGAGTGCCAGATCTACCGTCGCGGGCTCGCGCCGCACTATTGGAAAGACGACAGCAACAGCCAGGGCCTGCTCACCAGCGACGGCTGGCTGCGTACGGGCGACTTGGCTACGCGCAACCGCCTCGGCATGATCCGCCTGGTGGGACGCATGAAAGATGTGATCAAGTCGGGTGGTTACTCGGTTTACGTGCGTGAACTGGAAGAGGCGATTCTGGCTCATCCAGCTGTCGCCCGCGCAGCCGCCTTCGGCCTGCCCCATAAGGACAAGGGAGAGATTCCCGTCGCGGCGGTCGAACTGCGTGATGGCTCCACGGCAGACGAAAATGATTTGCTGGACTGGTGCCGGAAGAACCTCGCGCCTTACAAAGCCCCGCGCCGCATCTGGATTCTCGATTCCGGCGGCTTGCCGGTGAATCACACGGGGAAAGTACTCCGGCGGGCTCTGCGGGAGCGATTTTCCTCAGAGCCGCTTTCATAGATCGGGCATAAATTTTCACATTTGCGAGCGGCGTGATTTGTTTTGTCACAAGAACATCGCAGCCCGGCCACCGATGACTTTAGTTTTGCAATAACTTCCCCCACTTTTTCCTTCTAAAGAAGCTCCGGCGAAGATATAATCGGCGCGTTCGGCCACGATGCGGCCAGACTCGATCCCACGTTTCAAATTCTCACATCGACCCAAACTGAGCCCAGTCAATGGCTCCGACATCCTCTGTGCCGGACTTCCCCTCGAACCCGGCAGAACCTCAACCCCTTCGCCTGCCCCCCAAGGAGAAAATCATGGACCCCGAATCGACCCAGCAGCCAGACGCCAGCCATCACCACAAGCCCACCCCGCCCGATCCGCCGCCTCCTACCCCTCCCACACCTCCTACGCCGCCCACCCCGCCTACTCCACCAACACCTCCCACGCCGGGTTCCATCACCTACACCCTCGTTACCGAGCCCGACCAGGGCCTCACCGCGATCTACAACCTGCTCTCCTCGGCTAAAAAAACCATCGACATAACCATCTACGAACTCAGCGACACGCAGGTCACCACCATCCTCACCAAGGCCGCGGCCAACGGTCTTGCCGTCCGGGTCATCCTCGACCAGAACAATGAGAAGGCTAACAACACCACCGCCTACAACACCCTCACCGCCGGCAAGGTCGCTGTCCACTGGGCCAATCCCGCCTACGCATGCACACACCAGAAGACCATCACCGTGGACGGGGCCACATCGGCCGTCATGACCCTCAACCTCACGCCGGAGGACTACGCCACCACGCGCGACTTCGCCGTCATCACCAACAACCCAGCCGACGTCGCCGCCATCGAGACCACCTTCAACGCCGATTTCACCAACGCCGCCATCACCCCTCCCACTGGCGACAATTTGGTCTGGAGCCCTACAAACTCCCGCAGCGCTCTCACCGGCCTCATCGAGGGCGCAACCAAATCCCTGCTCATCTCCCAGGAGGAGTTTGCCGACACCGGCCTCCAGACCCTCGTCGAAGCGGCCCTCAGGCGCGGCGTGGCCGTTACGCTGGTACAGGAAAACATGGGAGGCAAATACTCCTCAGTCCTCACCGCCCTCAAGAGCGCCGGCGCCACCATCGCCATTTACAGCTCCAAGACCGGCTACTACATTCACGCCAAAACCGTTCTTGCCGATTACGGCACGGCGCAGGCCAAGCTGTTCGTCGGTTCCGAGAACTTTTCTACCGATTCGCTCGACAAGAATCGCGAACTGGGCCTGATCATTTCGGACTCCGGTTGCTTGGCGGGCGTTGAAGCCGCCATCACCGCCGACTACAACGGTGGAACCAAATACTGAGAACCTGCTCAACACAGCGGTCTTCAGCGCATTTCGCCCAGCGGCAGAGACCGTCGCTGGGCGGAAGCATTTCTCGGTATTGTTCTCGGATTCCTTCCCGCTCTGTTTCACCGTTTCCACACGGCGGCGTCGAAGCTGTGCGGGCAGGCGTAACCCTCAGCCCGATACAAATCGATCGCTTCTGTGTTGGATTCGGTGACGGTGAGTGAAATCTCGGTAACGCCGAGGCGCATAAAGTGGAAGGCAGCCAGAGAGAGCAACAAACGGGCAAGGCCGCGGCGGCGGTAGTTGGGATGGACGCAGACCTGCGTGATGTGGCCGCTTTCAGAGCTAACGCGGGAGCCCAGCACCAGGCCCACCATATCGCGGCTGGCGCGCTGAACGATCACATGGGAGACAGGCGCGGTGAATGTGCCGCAGCCGGAGTAGCGGACGATGTTGTGAAGAAAGCGCAGCGAGCCCTGAGAGGTGCGGTACTGGTCGTTGATGATGCTGTCTGGATGATCGCGATAGGCCTCTGTGATCAGGCGGCTGGCGGCGGCTAGATCTTCGTCTCGCCATGGGCGCAGTTCCAGTCCGCCGGGCAGATCGGTGCGGGGCTGATGCCAGAGATCGTGAAGAGGCTGCACCATGAACAGCCGGCGGAAGACCTCAAAGCCCGCCTCGCGAAACAGCGCGGTGTGGGTGCCTGAAGGGTGCAGCAGAAGTTGAGACTCGACGCGATCAACTTGCGGCGAGTTCTGAAGCAGCTCAAAAAGGTGCCGGAGCAGGGTTGCCTCAATATCGAGAGCCGGCGCGGGGACGGGGCGAGGAGAGACTAGCCCCAGTAGAGAACCCGCAAGGGAGGCGCCTGGGGGGTTGGACAGGGCAAAAACGTCGCCGATAACCGCTTTGGTCTCCTCGTAGACGCAAAAGGCATAGCCTGTAACCTGGCCCGCTTCAAGAGCTGCATAGCCGGGCAGCATGTGGCTGTCGAGATACTGCATGAGGAGCCGTGCAGAGGTACGATAGTCCCAGTGCAGGCGCTGTTTCCACAACTCTCCTTCGACTTCGAGCACAGAGCGGAGCATGGGCGCTGTGAAGTGCCGTAGATCGAGGATCTCGATGGAAACGCCCGTTGCCATGGTCTTCCTCTGGATGCAAGCCTACTGAGGGCTGTCCACAAAGCGGTTCCAACCCGGATCAGCTAAGGCTTTAGCGAAGGCGTGCGGCGATTTTATGCCTACTGGCCACTTTGCCACGAATTGCGGCCAAGTGCAAGCCGATGTACAGGTTATCGGCTGCCAACCAGATAGACTACCAGTCCTTGCTCGGGCCAGGTAAAGAGTTGCTCGTAGTGGCGGCCTTCAAGGTACTCATCGAGCGCTGCCGGAGTGTCAAGGTCCACGCCTCCGCGGCCAGCTACTCGCACCACCAGTAGATGCTGCTCGTCTGGCACGCCAGTTTGCTCGTAATTGACTACCTCGGCATTGCGATAGAACGAGAGTCCATACTCCACATCCCGCCGGACGCGGAAGACGGCCACGGTTTCACTCGTGGGGGCCAAGGTAGCAAGCCGCTCGGCAAGAGGACGGGCGGAGTAGGCGCTGTCAAGCAGGTGGATTACGCGCTTGGTGGCGCCAATCTCGGGAATACCGAAAAAGGGGCCTACGCCGTAAAGGAAAAGAACCAGAACTGCCAAAACGGCGGTGGTGACCAGGCGGAGCCGTACGACGCCGAAGCCTTTAACCACAACGAGAATCAGCAGTGCTGAACCAACAGCTGCCAGGACCGCTGCCGCGAGCTCGTCAGTGGGGGGCACTTTGGAGCCGTGGGCCACAAACCAGGGCAACAGCAGCGCGAACATGGTCATCACGCCACAAAGCGCCGCGTGACCCATGAGAATCCAGCGGTTGAGGCCTGCCTTGCGACGGAAGAGGTAGTCTCCGGTGAGGATGGCGATGGGAGGAATCGAGGGAAGAATGTAGCCCGGCAGTTTGGACTTGGAGAAGGAGAAAAAGACGATGGGAATCAGCGCCCATATGACCAGAAATTCGGGAAAGGCGTCGCCGGGACGGTTTGAGCAGGGCTTGGAATTTCTTGAGTGGCGCAGACGCCACTCCGCGACCGAGGTCTGGACGCCGTCAACCAGTGCGCGGACTGCGACAACGGTCCAGGGCATCATGGCCAGCACCACGACCACCAGGTAGTACCAGAAGGGCTGAACGTGCTGATAGCGGTTGGTGGCAAAGCGCTCGAGGTTGTGTTCGAGGAAGAACTCGCGGAAGAAGGTGGGATTCTGATGCTGGACGGCAATGAACCAGGGCAGAACCATGGCGAAATAGAGGACCACGCCGGGCCACCAAAAGGAGCGGCGCAGGATTGACCATTCGCGGCGCAAGAAGGCGAAGGCGGCAATGATGACGAGGGCTAGAAAAGGTGCTACCGGTCCTTTGGCCAGGGTGGCCAGGCCGGTGAAGAAATAGATGTCGTAAAGCCAGAATTTGGAATCTGTCTCATACCACGCGTACCAGCCGAGCAGGCCGATGGCCAGCGGCGCGGCCATTTGCATATCGGTGGAGGCGCCGCGGGAAAATCCGATAATGCCTGCGCAGGCGACCGTGATGAGGGCGGCATCCAGGTGGCCCCCCGGCCGGAAGCGCCGCATATGCAGATAGATCAGGCCGGCCATGATGAAGGCAAAGGTGGTGGAGGGCAGGCGGGCGCTCCAGTCGTGAACGCCGAAATCCTGAAACAGGAACATGGCGCGCCAGTAGTAGAGCGCGGGTTTCTCAAGCCAGGGATGGCCGTAGAGATAGGGGGTTACGCAAGCGCTGAGCTTGTCTTTGAGCGTGGGCGCGGCGTCGAAACGGCCCAGCATCTCGTGGGCAATTTGCGCATAGCGGGGTTCGTCGGCGCCCACCAGGCCCAATCCATCGCCGCCCAGCAGTGGCGTGAGGCCGTAGGTGAGAAAGAAAACGGCGAAAAGAATAAAAACGGATGCTTCGCAGACAGTGGCCCAACTGGGCAGCCGTTTGTGCCTGCTTTCGGGCGATTCCGGAGCAGAGGGTTCCAGAGTTGTTTCCACTTCCAGCGCTTCTCCAGTTCCAATGTTTCCTTGAGCGGAAACACTCTACGTGTTCCGCGCATAAAAACCATACCGGCTCTGATCACAGCGCTTGGGGGAGCTGACCCAGCCGGATTACGATCCGCGCCTTGTAGAAACGCGGGAGAAAATGATCAAGTTTCAACAGGGACAAGGCTAACAGATCGGTGCGGAAATTCGATGATTTTCAGGCCTTTTCAGCCGTCAAACCAGCCACGCTGGGGCGCAATTCAGCCAGAATCGTTTCGATTGCGCCCTCCAGAGGCCCTGCAACGGAGCAGCCGGCCAGGTTTTCGTGGCCTCCGCCGCCCAGTCGTTCGGCAATTGCGGCCACGTTGACTTTGCCTTTGCTGCGCAGGCTCATGCGGATGCGCCCTTCGGGAAGTTCGCGCAGAAAAGCAGCAGCCTCAACGCCAGAGATGCATACCGCATAGTTCACAATTCCCTCGCAGTCCTCCTCGACAGCGCCGGTGTGGACCATATCGTTATGCGTGACCCAAAGCCAGACCAATGGGCCATCCCGCTTCAAAGTGCAGAGCGCCGCGCCCAGCAGGAGCATCTTGGAGGTGGATGTGGAGAAGCAAACGTCCTGGGCGATGCGGATGGGGTCGGCGCCGGCAAGGGCGAGATCCCGCGCCAGGGCGAATGTCGAGGCCTGGATGGAGCCGAAGCAGAAGCCCGCCGTGTCAGTGAGTACGGTGGCATAGAGGCAGGTGGCCATCTCTGGGGTGACGGTGGCGCCGGCGGCCTTGGCCAGCGTGTATATCATCTCGCCCACGCTGGTCGCACCCGAGTCGATCCAGTTGAGGTGACCGAAGGCGCGGCCGCTGACGTGGTGATCGATGTTGATGGTGAAAAAGTCTTCGAGGCCGTGCAGTTTGGCGCGTGCAAGGCCATCGCACTCCAGCAGAATCGCAGCGTCATATTGGCCGTCGACGCGTATCGCGGAGCGGATGGCGTCGACTCCGGGCAGGGTGCGGCAGTTGGCCGGAATCCGGTCGGCGGTAACGAGATCGACATGCTTGCCCATTTGCTCGATCAACATGCCGATGCCCAGCATACTGCCGACCGCATCGCCGTCGGGCCAGGAATGCGAACAGACCAGGAACCGCTCGCCCTGGCGGAGGACCGTGAGGATCGCGGCGATCGCATTCTCGTGCGAATCAGCGGGGGACACGGCGGCGTTTGGGAGCGCAGCATCTGCAGGGGCATTCCTCAGCGTGGCTGGGGAAATATCGAGAGCCGGATTTGAACAGGTTCGATCCATGCGCGGCTACTCCGGTGGAGCTAGTTGTTCCGCGGCCGGCTTCTGGTCCGCGGTGGGCTTTTGGCGCTTACGCGATCTGTCCATCAACTGCTCGATGCGCGCCTGGAAGCGGCCCGAGCGGTCGGCGAGAAAGCTGAGCTCTGGAACGTGATGCACACCCATCCGCTCTTTCAACTCAAAGCGAATGTATCCCTTGGCGGCCTCCAGGCCAGCCAGGGTGTCCAGTTCAGCCTGCGCGATGTCTTTGACAGCACTGTCAAGAGCCACGTAAACGCGCGCCGACTTTGCTCCCGGATTGAGCACGACCTCAGTGACATAGCAGAAGCCGATGCGGGGATCGGAGAGTTCGCCCTCGATCATGGTTCCGATCTCCAGCCGCAGCGTCTCCGCCACTCGATCCTGATGATGCTTGCGTGCTCTGTGCTCCGGCATGGCCTCTCGTTTCTCTTACCAGTTGACGGTTAAGCATAGCAGAGATGGATTTAAGAAATAACAGGTAGGAGGGGCCCAGAAAGGGTATACGCGCCACAACTTTTGTGGCATTCTGTGCAGGTTTGCAGTGCATTTCGCGCGCGCCGATTCGCCTGGATTTCTCTTGATGGCCACTCCGCGCGCCGCGCTGGTATAGTGATTTCTCCGGTTTGCCGGGCCGGATCCGAGCGCAGACGCCGGGGCATGGAGGATGGCACGATGCGAGTGTGTGGAGCTGCGATTTGCGGGATCAACCTGATTTTGCTGGCCAGCGGTGGCTTGAGGCTGGGGGCGCAAACCCCCGTGGCGCCTACGGCGTATATAGTCACTGCAAACAATGGGATGTTTGGCACGGCAACGATCACCAAGACCTACCGGCTGGGTTCGAAGGCGCTTGTTGACAATCGCACCCCCTCAGACGTCACGGGTCCCACGGCGATTCACATGCGAACTCTTTACGATCTGGAAAAGATGGTGAGCCTGACCTGGGATCCGGTGAATAGTTCATCCCCGTGCGGAAAAGGAACCTTCAGCGGCGATTGGGGCGATCCCTTCACAGGCGCGGCTGATCTCAGCAGCCAGGGAGCCAGGCAGGTAGGAGCAGAGACCATTCATGGGTTCCCGGCCAAGATTTTTGAAGCTGCTGCCGGCCCCAGCGGAACGATGAGGGTGTGGGTGGGCGCCGAGCACAATATGATTCTGAAGGCTCAAGTTATCCCCACAAGCGGTCCGCCGCAAACCATGGTCGAGGTTACAAATGTGAGCCTGACGCCGCCACCGGCTGCAATTTTCGCAGTTCCGGCAAACTGCGCCGCGGCAGCAGCAGCTCCGCTGCCTCCGACCGAGGAGGAAAAGATCGCCGCATTAACCGGCGGCAATGCGCATGACTTTATGAAGGCCATTTACGGCCCCGGCTCGAAAGACTCCTGCACGGTGGTTTTCCGGGTGGTAAAAGCGGGCAGCATGGAGCCGATTGCGAGCGGATTCCAGGTGGCCGTAGATATGAATCTGGCAAACAAGGCCATGCCCAGCTATACCATCGGCCTGAGCCGCGAGGGGCATGCGACCTTCTCAGGCGGCGGCTTGCATGAGGTGACTTCCCAGATCCGCAACGGAGTGCTGCGCCTCGACAATGTTCCCGACCATTTCGATCTGGAGACAGCCTTTGGCAATGGCGGGTCGGGCTCGGCGCTGATCTACAAGCAATGCTTCGCGCCGCAAACGGTCTTGCTCTATGTCATCACGAATCCGGACAAGCTGTCAGATGGAGCAGAGTTTCTGTGGGTCAAGTCGGGCAGGTATGCCACAACCCCGCGCTGATGGCGGCCTGAGCGGCAACCAATTACATGGAGATCTGAAGGCACACGAGGAACTGCGCCCGAGTTACTTGGCAGATTTCAGGCTTTCGGCGATTGTGCGCGCGTCGTCCACGGTACCGCTGTCGTAGATCACTTCAACGATGCAAACTTTTCCGGTCAGTTGGATTCCGCGATAGACGTTGGGCTTGTTGTTCATGGACAAGCCTTCCATCTGAAACTCGGAAGCCGTGCTCTTGATGACCTTGTCTTGAGGGTAGACCATGGGAGCCATCTGTTTGGTGTCATTCAGCGAGGTGGTGTGGACTGGAGAGGTCACAGCGACGCTCACCTTGTTATCGGCCGAGTTGGCAATGCCAAACATCGTGTTCACAGTCCACCTGGCAGGGACGGTCACCTGGCAGACTCCATTGTGGGAGGTAACCGGCTTGCCTGCCTGGGCAACTAGGATCGGGCTCGCAGTTATTGCCGCAAGCGCCAGAAAGACACTCTTCTTCAACATCGTCGTCTCCTCGATCTCTTCAGGGTTTGGGAATGGAAGGGGTATCCACCAAGGCTCGCCTAGAGTAGCGCACGGAAGTTTGACTTTGCAAGGGTAAGTCGAGTGCCAGACCCGGCGTCTTCGCTGTTAGCTCTCGATATAGTCCCAGAAAGCGTCGGCCAGCTCGGCGCCGAGTTCGTTGAGCATTCGGCGGGCGGCGCGCTCTACTTCTTCTATCAGGCCGTGCAGATAGTCGCGTGAGCGGGAGATGGCCACCACGCCAATAGTCGCCGATTGCCACGTGACCGCCTCGTCCATCTCGGCCACGGAGATATTGAAACTCTGCTTCAACTGGTCCTTGAGCGAGCGCACCACCTGCCGCCGGTCCTTGAGCGACTGGGCGTGCTCGATACGGATTTCGAGAGTGAGTTGGGCGACGGGCATAGCTTTACGATCTTTCCACCGACAGTGTAAGACTGTTCGCGCTGAACAGGCGCACTTTTATTGGTAAAGGGAAACAAGATACACAACCGGCCATGAAGGTGGTTTATGTCAGGGAGACTTGGAGCCTTTTCTACTCTGCAAACTGCGCCAGTTGCTCCGGCGCAGGCGCGGGAGTGAACAGGCTAACCACCACCATCGCGATCACGGCCGCGGCCAGCGCCGGGAAGATGGCGTCGCGCGCGGCAACGATGGGCGGGAAAATCTGCCGGACCGCCTCGATGTCCCATGCCAGCGTAACCACCGTGCCACTGGCGATGGCAGCTACCGCGCCCCAGGCTGTCACGCGCTTTGAGTAGAACGCCGCCAGCACCACCGGGGTGAGCGCAGCGGAATACACGGTGTAGGCGTAGAGCATCTTCTGAAGGATGCTCTCGGCGTAGACCGCCTGATAGAGCGCCCAGCAACCCAACAGCACGACGCACAGCCTGGAGACGATGAGCACACGTTTGTTTGACGCCCCCGGCGCGATATAGCGCACAAAGACGTCGTTGACCAGGTTGGTGGCCGGCGAAAACAAATAGTTAGAGGCCGTGGAGATGACCTTGGCAAAGACCGCGCCCAGCAGCAGCGCGCCCATCACCGCCGGCAGGCCGTGTCGCGCCGTGTAAGGAATGATCTCGCGCGGATGCAGCGCTACCTCACCGGTGGGATAAAGAGCCCGGCCAAAGACGGCGATGGCCACAATCAACGTTTCGAGCAGCAGAGTGCCCAGAATCCAGCCGACCACCGAAACACGCGCATCCTTCTCCGATTTTGCCGAGAAGAATTTCTGATACATCACCTGATTGCCCAGCATGAGCAACAGCACGGGCACCAGGAATTCGAGGCCGCGGACGACACCCATACCGACGGACTGTTGAACGCCTTTTGCGTCGAGACGGTAGTTGCCCAGAACCTCAAAGTATTGGGGCGGCAGCGAGGCATGCAGTCCGGCCCATCCGCCGGCCTTGAAGAACAGCATGGGCGCGGCAATGACGCAGATGACGGTGACCAGCGAGCCGATCGCCACGTCCATATAGGCCACCGACGACATGCCGGCCATAGCCGTAGTGATGATGACGAACCCAGCAATGAGAAAGGTACCGCGTCCCGCTGACACGGCGTCTGGAAAAATGAGGTGTAGCACGTCGCCGCCGCCGCGAAACTGGTAGCTCGTGATAGCTACATAGGCAATGAGGATGGCGATCGTGCCCAGTACCCGCGCTGTCTGGTTGTAGCGGGCTTCGAGCAGGTCAGGCAGAGTGAACTGTGCGAACTTGCGGGCGCGGGGCGCAATGAAGTAGATGAGCAGCAGGCCCAGCCAGCCACCGGCTGGTTGCCACAGCGCGGCAAAGCCATTCTTGTAGGCGTTCTCAGCCCCGGCAAAGAGCGATCCCGCGCCGATCCAGGAGGTCAGCAGGGTGAGCACCAAGACGACGGCGGGAAGCGACCGTCCGGCCAGCAGGTAGTCGGCCTTGGTCTTCACCTGGGAGGTGCGATAGAGGGCCACCGCCAGCAGGGTAACGACAATCACTGCCAGAACCAAAACATAAAGTTGAGACATTTACGGGCTTCCTCGCTGCGCAACCTTGATTGCAAGCAGTGTACCGGACGGAGGAGTTGCCCCGCGCTACAACTGCTTCGACATAACGATGCTATGGCATTCGACGCCTGATTTCAGCGGCTGAGTTGGGTGGAACTCCTCAATGCCGGTCTCGACGTAGCCAAATCTGCGGTAGATGGGCGGCAGCTCAGTGCGCATGCTCAGCACGGTGATATCCACGGCCACGCATCCCTGGCGGCGCAAATGATCTTCAGCGGCCTCGACAATCATGCGCCCGAGCCGTGCGCTCTTATAGGCGGGGTCTACGGCCAGCTGGCCCAGATAGCCGCGCTCGCCGCGTACCTCGGTGTAGACACAGCCCAGAAGCTGGCCTGAGCTGTCCGCTGCTTCCGCGACCAGGACGTTTCCCTTTCGCATCATGGACGCGAGCCGGACTTCGTCGGTGCGCGTGCCCTCAAGGAAAGTCTCGATCGAATAGGCTGAGTTGATCAATGGAATCAGGCGGGCGCTGTCGCCCTCGGTTGCCACGCGAACACGCAGAGAAGAATCGGACTTGGGAAGGGAGCTGGCTTGCTCGGTCATGGGTCTTAGACGGGGCAGATCATGCGCAGGTCTCCGGCGTTCTTGCCTCATACCGATATTTTTAGGACCGCTCCTCCGGGAGTTACGCATTTTCGCGGCAGTGGTCGTTTGTGAACCGGGCAGAACCCGCGCCAAGTCCCTGGCCAGGCATTCAAAGCGGCCAACTCTCTTCGGCAAGGCCATCCGGAGGCTCCAGATACGTCATGTTAGCCTGAACGTACCCAATAGAATTCGGTGCCAGCAATGAAGGTTCCCCACAAGCTTTCCGGCTATATGCCGACACTCGACGGATGGCGTGCCATTTCGATCATCCTCGTTTTGTTCAATCACAGCAATGTCTCAGTTACCATCCCTTGGATTGGGCCATTTCTTGAGCAGCTAAGCGTTCATGGGTCATCTGGCGTATGGATTTTTTTCGCGATCAGCGGGGTGCTGATCTGCGGCCGCATGTTACAGGAGGAACAAAAGCACGGCCGCATCAGCCTGCGGAATTTCTATATCCGCCGCGCCTTCCGCATTCTCCCGCCTGCGATGCTTTTCCTACTTACACTCGCCATTCTTTCGCCGATTCTTGGGACCACCAGGCTGGAGTTATTTTCGTCGTTGTTTTTCTTTCGAAATTACGTTCTGACTGGATTGGGGGCCACGCATTGGTTCACAGGACATTTCTGGTCGCTTGCGGTGGAGGAGCACTTCTATCTGCTCCTGCCCGGAATTATGGTGTTCTTTCCAAAGCGGCGCGTGTGGGTGCTGGGCGGGCTCACCTGTTCCGTAATTGCGTGGCGCTGGTGGGAGCACCGGGTCGGCAATGACGTGGGTTATCGTACCGATCTGGTGATCGATGCGCTGCTGATCTCCGCCCTGTTTGCGATTGCGGCAAACAATGATCGCTGCGCCGCATACCTTCGCCGGTTCCTGGCGCCGCTTTCTTCAGCTGTTCTGCTGGCGATGTATGTAGCCTTGCTTTACATCAAAGTTCCGTTCCATCTCGTGCTACAAAGCATGATTCTGCCGCTTGTACTTCTGGGCACATCCCAGCACCCTGGAAATCTTATTGGCCGCTTTCTTGAATCGGCGCTGCTACGCTGGATTGGACGCCTTTCCTACAGCCTTTATTTATGGCAGGAGCTTTTCTTCTGCGGCCGGGAGTTGCACAGCCCTCTGCCGCTTGGAGTGCTGGAGCAGTGGCCGCTCAAGATTGTCGGACTCTTCGGTTGTGCCTGCATCAGCTACTACGCTCTGGAGCGGCCGATGATGCGGCTGGGGCATCGAATTGCCTCATCGGGCGTGCCGGGGCGCGACGTCGATCAGGCGGCAACACCGGAGCTGGCAGTACCCAGTCCCGAATAGGCCGATGATTTCTTGACGTCGAAAGAAGGGCGGCACAGCTGTTGACGTAAGTTCCGTTGCGGATTGACGGCGCGAAGCTCGCGCCGTAGGCTCATAGCATGGACTTCAAAGTAAGCGAACTGGAGCGGGAACCGATCGACTTCGATCTGGAACTCGCGCCTGGGGCGGTCGATTTAGGCGAAGAGGCAGAGCAGGCCGGGCAACTGGCTGCTTCCGGGCGGGCCGAGGTGCTGCACGAACACCGCGGTCCCAGAGACATTGTGGCCGATATCCGGCTCAAAGGCAGCTTTTCGGGCCGGTTTCAGGTTCCCTGCGCCCGCTGCGTGGAGCCGGTGGGGATTCCGCTTGCGGTCGATTTCGACCTGATCTTCAGGCCGGCGGCGGCCGATTCCGAGGCTACGGAGCGGTCAATTACTGCGCCGGAAACGGAAATCGGTTATTATCAAAAGGACAGTCTTTTGCTTGAAGATGTGCTGCGCGAGCAGGTGCTTTTGTCTCTGCCCGTGAGAACGCTCTGCAAGCCTGACTGCAAGGGACTTTGCCCGCGCTGCGGTGAGAACCGCAACATTCAGCCGTGTTCCTGCGAAGAGGGTCCGAGCGACCCCCGCTGGCAAGCGCTGGCTGGGCTACGCAGCCGGATCGAGTCCTGAGCAACAGCCCCAGAGGATCTTTGGATCAATTGAGGGTGTTCCGCCCAATGCCTACCAGGCAGCCAGGACCGCGTGCGGTCTGGAGCCGGGATGAAGTGGCCGGAGAAACGAAAGGAATTTTTGTTATGCCTAATCCGAAAAGGCGCCACTCAACGCGCCGCACCGCACTCCGCCGCTCTCACGACTTTTTGACCGCCGTCGGTGTGTCCGAGTGCCCCAACTGTCACGAGAAGAAGCTTCCTCATCGCGCCTGCGCCAAGTGCGGAGAGTACAAGGGCCGCGCCGTTCTAGACGTAAAAGAAGCTGCCAAGTAGACTGAGCCCATGCTCATCGACATTGCGCTTGACGCCGTAGGCACCGATAAAGCACCTGAGCCGGAGATACGGGGAGCGATCCTCGCTTGCAGGGCTTTGCCTGTGCGGGTCCATCTGATTGGGCCTGAGGCGGAGTTGCGCGACCTGTTGGACGAGCACCTCGAAAACGAAGATCTGCCCATCGTCATCCACCATGCTTCCGAGCGCATCGGCATGGAAGAGAAGGCGGCGCATGCGGTGCGCACCAAGCGCGACAGTTCGATGCGCGTAGGGCTGAAGCTGGTGCATGAGGGTAAGGCAGCCGGCTTTGTCACTGCCGGCAATACCGGCGCGGCCATGGCCACGGCCAAGATGGTGCTGGGCGCGCTGCCCGGCGTGGACCGTCCCGCGTTGGCCACTCCCATGCCCAGTTCCACTGGAAATCCCTGTGTGCTGCTGGATGTGGGCGCCAACGTGGACTGCAAGCCGCACAACCTGGCGCAGTTTGCGGTGATGGGCGAGATGTATGCCCGCAGCGTGCTCAAGATCCCCGAGCCGCGCGTTGGCCTGCTCTCCATCGGCGAGGAAGAGACTAAGGGGAACGATCTGACGCGCGAGGCGTTTCCGTTGCTCAAGGCTCTCCCGATCAAATTTATAGGCAACGTCGAGGGCCGCGACATCTTCAGCGGCCAGGCCGACGTGATCGTCTGCGATGGCTTTGTAGGCAACGTGGCGCTCAAGACCAGTGAGGGTGTCGGCCGCTTTGTGCGCGATGTGCTGCGCGAGTCGCTCACCCGCACCGTGACGGCCCAGGTGGGCGCGCTGCTCTCGCGCCGCGCCTTCAACGAATTCCGCCACCGCCTGGATTACCGCGAGTACGGTGGAGCGCCGCTGCTCGGAGTGCGGGGCATCTGCATCATCGGCCACGGCTCCTCGAACGATCGTGCCATCTTCAACGGTATTCGCGTGGCTTACGAGTTTGCCAAGGCCGGCACCAACCAGCGCATCGAAGCGGAGTTTGCCAGCCGTCCGAAGCTCGGCGGCAATGCGGCTGCGCCGGGCAAACCTGCCGATCCGGCGCCCGATCCCGATGTCACCATCCAATAAACTAAGCTCGACAGCAACCGATTCCAGCGGCCCTTGCGCGTTGGACTTATCGGTATTGAGCCAGTTGGCCTGCCCTGCCTGCCTGGGCGGCCTCTCTCTGGATGATCGCAAGCTGGTTTGCGGCGAGTGCGGTCGCGCCTATCCCATCGTCGATGGGATTCCGGTGCTGATTGCAGGACGCGCGGAAAATCATGCGCACTAAGAGGGCACGTCCGTCGAATTCCTATTTCTCTCTCGTCAGACTGCGGATGATCTCCACCTCGCGTTCCCGATAAGGCGTGCCGTCGGGGTGGAAGACGTCGTGAAACCAGATCGCCGGTTGCTCCTTGATATAAGGATGCTGCCAGGAGTCCCAGGGCAGGTAGGTCTGGCTTTTGCCGGCTACGAGACCCCAGTTGATCGCTCCCACATGATGCTGGTGGGCAATAGACAGTACAGTGTCAAAGGTGCTGCCGGCTCCGCGCGCCATGTACTCGGTGCAGATCAGCGGACGGTGAAACTGCTCTAGCAGCTTGACATGCTCCTCAAAGTCTTCGGGCCAGCCGTAGTTGTGGAAGCTGATGACGTCCGACTGCTCGACCTGGATGCGGGCCAAAGGCGGCATAGCGGCCAGCGAGCTCCAGTCGCCGTGCCACAGTCCGCTTGTCAGGGGTTGGGTAGGATGCGCGCTGCGAGCCCAGGCAAAGACTTGCGGCAACAGTCCCAGAATAATCTCGTTCTTGTTGCGGACGTCGCCTTTGGCATAGGAGTCGTCGTTGCCGTTGTCCGGCTCGTTCCACAGATCCCAGGCCAGGATGCGCGGATCGTTTGCAAACGCGCTCACCACGCCCTTCACATAGCGCTCCAGCCGCGGATATTGCGCGGGATCGGAAAGGATCTCCGCGCCCGGCGCCTGCACCCAGCGGGAGTTATGCACGCCGGGGATAGGCGGAAGCTGGGGGCCGAGCTTGGGGTGCGGATCCCAGCAGGAGTCGAAGAGAACGAAGACCGGCCGGATGTGGTGGCGTGCGGCTATCGCCAGGAAAGCATCGATGCGGTGTTCAAAGCCTTTGGGGTCCTGCTCCCAGACAAGATTGTGCAGGAAGACCCGCATCGTGTTCATCCCGATGCCCTCGGCCCAGCCCAGTTCCCGATCGATGGTTGCCGGGTCGAAGGTCTCTGCCTGCCACATCTCCAGTTCGTTGCTTGCCGTGGAGGGCAGGAAGTTGGCGCCCACGGGCCATGGCTGCTGGTCGTACCATGCATTGGCCTGCTCCTCCGTCCAGCGCGCCTGCGCGTTCAGGGTTGGGCCAAGACCAAGCAAAAGCGCCGGCGCAGCCAGCCAGAGAAAGAATCGAGATACGGGCAGGTTCATTGCCACTCCTTCGATCGACAATCAGGAGTATCTTACTGCCCTGGCCAACGGCGCGTCGCTTTGGCGTGTTTCTGAGTAGTGGCGCCGTTTCCGGGTAGGCGCGCAGCCGACCGCTGCTCTGTCAGCATGCGACTCACCCAGTTATAAACAAGTATCCAGAACCCGAAGCAATTATCCGTGACGGTTCCACGATCAACTGAGATAATTCGTCAGATGCAGACAGTCGGGATAACTCGTGCAGCAGCGATTTGCGTACTTGCAATATCGTTGATTGCGACTTCAGCTTGTAGGGCTCGTGTAGCGCCTAGAGTTCAGGCCGCCGAATACGAAGTGCTTTCGGCATTTATAGATGCTAAACTTGCAGGTCCAAAGGGCGCAGAGCCGGCCAAGCCAACCGGCGATAGAATTGCCAAAATTGCAATTCTTAACATGACTGAGTCTGATGAACAGGGAATCAATCTTCGAACGGACGGGAATGGACGGCCGATTCCTTGGACGCAAACTGCAAGTTCATTGCAAAGCCAAGCGCCCACCCTTCAACGGACGACGATAGACGCATTTCGAGAAACGAACGGGCAGCAAACAACCTTTCAACGTTCTTTTCATACTGCCGTTGATTACGAGTTCGTAGATTCAACTGAACTTGATTCCGTGTTTAAAAACGGGAGCTGGCCTGCATTTTACAAGCGATTTCCCGGTTCTCCCGGCGTCGTTAGACTCTCCCGGGTAGGTATAAATGCAGACGGTACCCAAGCGCTCTTCTATGCAAGCCATATGTGTGGCGGACTGTGCGGGAGCGGCATGTATGTGGTCATGGAGCGACGAGACGGCAGGTGGGTGATCACGAAAGAGATTGAGATGTGGATTTCGTGATTTCCGAAAGATCGTTGGCGAGTAACCGCCAAACCGGAAACCAAGCCACTACCTATTTAGAAATGTATTTTTCACCCCCCCTGGCGTTCCTGGGGTTCGCGAGCCGAGGTACAGCGCGCATGCTGGATCGACAATGTTCGTGACCGCCAGTAGAAGGCCAAGCCCGGTGGTTTATCTCCGGTGATGGAACGGCATCACGATCATCAGTGCAAAGCCGATGGCAGCGGCCAGCGCGAGCGCGATCAAACTATAAAGAAGGACCAAGTTAGGCCCCTGGGACAGCGAATCTTCGGGTTCAGTCTCCGCATCTTGCCCCGGGCTCGCTGGCTGCTGTTCTGGATCACTCATATTTCAGTGACTCCACAGGGTCCAACTGCGCGGCGCGCGTAGCCGGCACAGTGCCGAAGATGACGCCCACCAGCGTAGCCGCAGTGAGAGCAATAACGACGGACCACGGCGAGACCGGAATGGCATAGTCGGTGAAGAAGTGGACAGACAGCGGCAAGGCCAGGCCCACAAGTGTCCCAACGACTCCGCCGGTCAAGGAGATGATGACAGCTTCTGAAAGAAACTGGAGCTTGATTTCACGGCGTGTTGCGCCCAGAGCCTTGCGGATGCCGATCTCGCGAACGCGTGAGCGCACATTGGCCAGCATGATGTTCATGATGCCCACGCCGCCCACGGCCAGTGTGACGGCGGCCACCAGTACCAGGACCGCTGTCAAAGCATCGGCAATTTGCGCGGCCATGGTCAGCAGTTCCTTGAGCGTCTGCGTCTTGTAGACCGAGTTGGGCCTGTGGTGTGATTGCACGATGCGCTCGATATCTTTGGCGGCGTCGGGCACCTCTTCCATACTGCGCATGGAAAAATAGATCTGGTTCACTCGTTCGGTTCCAGTGAAGTAGCGGGCCACTGAATAGGGAATCAAAATGGTCTGGTCGACGATCTCCGATTGTCCAAAATCGTCCACGCTCTCCTTGAAGACGCCGATGATCGTGAAGGGAATGCCGGTGATCTCGAAGGTCTGGCCGACGGCAGCATCAGAGCTGCCATACCTTTCCTTGGCAAACACTTCCGTGACCACAGCACACTTGGTGTGCGTGTCATTATCGGTTTCGTCGAGAAAGCGGCCATCCGTCACAATCAGGTTGCGGATGTTGAGGTATTGAGGACTCACGCCAAGCACCAGCGTATCTTTCACCACGCCGCCGCCAAAGCTGATGCGGTCGTGCATCTCCAGCACCGGTGAGGAGTACATCACGCCCGGCAACTGGGCGTCCACGTTCTTCTCGTCTTGTAGGGTGAGGTAGTCGTTGTAGCGCACGCGCTCCGCCGCGGTAACCCCGCCACCGGCATATTCAAGCTCCACTGAGTTGGTGCCGATCTTCTGGATCAGCTCGAGGATATATTGCTTTCCGGTCATGCCGATTGTGACTACAAAGATGACCGATGCCGTGCCGATGACCATGCCCAGCGCGGTCAGCGCAAAGCGCACCTTGCTTGCGCGGAAGCTGTCCATCGCCAGCTTCAGGATCTCGCTCAGCAGCATGGTGCGGCGGGCGCTCAAGAGCGTTTCCTGGAAGGCGTTTTGGCGGGCCTGATCGATCTGATTCATTGGGTCCTGCTAAAAAGATGCGCCAAGTCGGCTTGCGGCTTCTACAATCTTGAATCGTAACTGAGCGCGCCTTGCTTTCGGTTCACAGCACAGCGCAGCGCACGATGAGGAGGCTATCGAAGCTGCTCGGTTGTTCGAGGCCCCAAGGCGTATCCCATATATAGCTTACGCGAAGGTCCGCGCGAAGCCGGTTGCACCTCCACGCGATCTGTACCAGACATCCTGTGCGGAGGTAAACTAGAGCTGAATGCGAAAGTGGCGGAATTGGCAGACGCACCAGACTTAGGATCTGGCGGAGCAATCCATGGGGGTTCGAGTCCCCCCTTTCGCACCAATCATTAGAGACAAATCCCAAAATAGTCTTGCGGACCTGATGGGTCGGCCGCCCGTGGCTATAGCGTCTGTGGGCGATTCTCCGGCGTGGTATGACCACTGGACTTTTCAGGCGTATGATGGGATTGCAATGCGATCTGACTGCCTGCGAGGAATTCCCGTGAAACTACAAAAACAACTGCTCATGCGCCTGTTTTTTGGGCTGCTCCTTTTGGCTGTCCTGGCCGTTGCTCCAGCAAGTGCGCTCAACTCATCCGTCAACTGCGATCCGCGTGCGCATGGGGCCAAAGGGGACGGCGTCTCAAAAGATACAGCTGCGATTCAGGCGGCGATCGATGCGTGCGCAGCGCAAGGCGGCGGCGCGGTTCGGCTCATCGCCGGAACGTATCTGAGCGCCCCCATTGTGCTCAAGAGCAACATCACTTTGCAGCTCGATAAGGGCGCCACGCTGTTGGGCTCTCCCGATCATGCCGACTATCCGCCGATCACCATGTTTCATCTTCCCGACCTGCAGCCATTGGTCAGCGCGGCCAACGCCACCAATGTTGCCATCATGGGAGAAGGCGTGATTGACGGCAATGGAGAAACCTGGTGGCAGATGGCGCGATCGATCCGCAACGCCGGCGTACTGGGGACGGGCCATCCGCGGCCGAAGCTCATTATCTTCGACCATTGCAAGCATGTTCGCGTCGAGGGAGTTACCATCCAAAACTCTCCGATGTGGCAGTTGGTGCCTTACTACTCGGACGATGTGACCATACGGAATGTGAGAATACTGGCGCCTTATCCCTCGCCGAATACGGATGCCATCGACCCATTCTCGTCGTCGCATGTGGTGATCGATCATGTCTTTTCCGATGTCGGGGACGACAACATTGCCATTAAGTCGGGACCGATTAACTCTCCGGGGCCCGATGACCCAACCCGAGATATTACGATCACCGATTGCACTTTTATGCACGGGCACGGTCTTTCGATTGGCAGCGAACTTGCGGGAGGCGTGCAAAATGTTCATGCCGAACGGATTCACTTTGAAGGCACTGACAACGGCATTCGTGTGAAAGCAAACCGCGACCGCGGCAACGATGTCGGGCATCTGTTCTTCAAAGACATCGATATGAAAGACGTGAAGAACGCGCTGATTATTAGCGAGTACTATCCAAAGGTTTTGCCGCCCGATGCGGAAGCGCCGCAGCCCGTTACACGTTTGACGCCGCACTTTCACGACATCACGATTGAAAATGTGACGGCTACAGGGAGCGCATCGGCGGGCGCGATTGTAGGACTGCCGGAAGCGCCGGTGACCGGCGTGGTTCTTCATAACGTGAAGATCGGTGCCCAGCAAGGACTGACGATTGCCTATGCCGAGGTCTCTGGCACAGGCGTAACGATCGAAGCCGTCACGGGGCAGGCAATCTCAAAGCAGGCCGGAGCAAACGTGTCCTTGCGCTAACGTCTCGGGACGGGTAGGAGACCTGCGGCCTTCATAGCTAAGCTAATTCGGCCCCTGTCTTTTTCCGAGAAGCGCTAAAGTGTGCTCCTACAGGCAGGTCAGACCTCTGTTCAAAATTGCTCTCTTTGCTCACCAGCTCAGAACCGAAATTATTGAATGAAATTGTTTAAAATGAGAAACGTACTTTGCTGAATGTTACTTTAGTTCCAGTATTAGGCGGCGGTAAGTGCCTAACGGTTCAAACCTGCGATGATGGCGATATGAACACTCTGAAATGCATGTCATTCATTCTAATAAGTTTATTTAGATCGGTCGAATCACACGTTTTGGTCATTGACAATACAACACCATCTGCGGGAAACTGGTAGGGTTTGCATAGAGGTCCGACCACCGTGCTGCGGCTATCGAGCAATCGTGGGTTAACGAACCTGGAACCGCAGCAGAACAGCAAACCTTTGGAGGCTTTAATGGGGCATTTCGCAATTAAAAGGCAGTTTGGTATGTGTAAGGCATCGACGGAACCGCGGCGCGCGTTCCTGCGCGGCCTGGGATTGGGATGGTTGGTTCTTCTCACCATCGCTATGATGGCGCCCTTCGGCGCAATGGCTCAGCTCTCTGGAAAGGGCGCGATCACCGGTTCGGTAATGGATACTTCCGGGGCCGTGATTCCAGGAGCCACGGTAACTGTGATCAACGATGCGACTGGCGTCAAGACCGTATCCACAACAACCGGAGCGGGCGACTTTAACTTTTCTAACCTCGATCCAGGCACCTATACGGTGGTCACCGCCGTGAAAGGCTTTGAAAAGCTGGTGCAGCAAAACATCCATGTCAACGCGCTTGAGTCGCAGGCATATAACCCTGTTCTGACGGTCGGTGGCGCAGATGTCCAAATTACCGTCACCTCAGAGCCCCCGCAGTTGGAAACCAATAATGCCGCTCTGGGCTCCACCATGGAACAGGAAACGTATGCGGAACTGCCCGTCGAAATGGGCGCGTATGGCAACGCCGACCAGCGCCGCGCCACAGACTTCGTTTACCTCATGCCTGGCGTACAGGGCAATGAAACCAATGGCAACGCAACCACGAACACAGGCGTCGTCAACGGATCGGGCAGCAAAGGCGCTGTCTCGGCCGTGTACATCGATGGCCTCCCGTTTGTGCGCGCCGGCGGCAACGGCGACCCGCGTTTCGTGTGGACCGCAATTTCGGTTGATGCGGTTGACCAGTTCCAGGTGCAGACCAGCGGCTACCCGGCCATCTATGAAGGCCAGGGCGTGATGAACTACTCCATCAAGCAGGGCGGCGCCAAGTATCACGGTTCCGTGTACGAGTTCTTCCGCAATACCGCATTGGATACATGGGGATTCTTTGCAAAATCCACCAATACGCCCACAGGCTTGGCGATCAAGCCTGTCGAGCACAGCAACGAGTACGGCATCAACCTCAGCGGTCCGCTGGTCCCGTTTGGCGCATGGAAGGAAAAGGTCTTCTATTACGGCAACTACAACGGCTTCCGCTATACGAGCCAGACCCCAACCTCGATGACCTTCCCTCCGACAGCGCAGCAGCAGGGCGACTTCAGCGCGACGGGCGTCGCGATCTATGACCCGCTGTCGCAGGCTGCCTGCACCGCGAACGCCACCGACGGTTTCTGCCGTTATCAGTACGGCTACGGTCCGGGTACCACCAAAGGAGCGGCTGGCAATCCGACGCTGACCGGCGCTAAGGTCAATGCGATCCCATCCTCCGAGTTCTCCACGGTCGCAAAGAATATGCAGCAATTTCTTCCGGCCATTCCCGCCTCGGCAGGCCTGACCGGCAACTACATCGCACCCAACGCTACAGGGCTGGTCAATTGGTCCATGACGCACCGCATTGACTACCTCATCAATTCAAGAGACACGCTGTCGTTTGTGGCCGCCATCGGCCGCCAGGCCAGCTCGAATCCAGTCGGCCAGACCACCGCCGGCCGCAACGTCGGACCGGTTCCCTTTAATTATGGCCAAACCTACGCGCCTAAGACTGCTGTGGGAATCATTGAAGAGACCCACGTCTTCTCGCCGCACCTGCTCAACCAGATCAAGTGGGGGTATGCCCGCTACAACGGACCGACCTTCAATCCCAACCAGCAGTCGCAATACTCCGCAACGACCATGGGGTTGTCTGGACTGCCTGCTGGCCAGGCGCAGCAGACCTTCCCGATCGTGACCTTTGCGGGCACGGATGCCCCAACCAACTGGGGTGGTACAACAGCCAACGTAACGGTCGCGGAAAACTACACGGTGCTGGACAATTTACAGTGGACCGTCGGCAAGCACTCGTTCACGTTTGGCGGGCAGACGGCATGGTTGCTCTACAACGTACTCAACGCCACAGGCGGAACAACTCCCATTACCCTCGCTGATGCCGTTACGGAGACCGCGGGGATTAAGGGGGGCTCCTATACCGCATTGGCCAGCACCGGCCTGTCCTACGCCAGCTTCCTCGTCGGCGAAACCGACAAGGGCAGCTTCACGCAGTATCTGCAACAGGAATTTGGCGCTCGTTTTCGCGCCATCTCGCCTTATGTTCAGGACAACTGGAAGGTGACTTCCAAGCTGACTCTCGACCTCGGCCTGCGCTACGATTACTTCCCGAGCATCACAGAGATACATAACGCCGAGAGCTACTTCGATCCGAACCTTGCCAACCCGATTACCGGCGTCAACGGAGCCCTGAACTTCACCGGTACTGGCGCAGGCACCTGCAACTGCTCCACGCCGGTCACCAACTACAAAAAGAACTTTGGCCCGCGTCTTGGTCTCGCTTACCAGCTTGGCTCAAAGACTGTGATTCGTTCCAGCTACGGTGTCATGTTTACGCATGGCGACGCTGTTGGCGGCCTCGCATCGAGCATCGGAACGCTGGGCTTCTCAGCCGCGCCGGCTTTCTCGTCGTCCAACGATGTCAGCACCATGCCTACCACGGGCACAAATGGAGCGATTCCTGCTTATACGGGCGCAACAGGCGTGGCATCGGGTCCGGCATTCGGCACCGGTTACACCCAAACGTCCGGCTACACGGGCACCCCTTCGAGCATTGGCTATGTTGACCCGTATCTCGGCAGCCGCGCACCGGAGTATATCAACTGGACCTTTGGAATCCAACGCCAGTTGACCAACACGATCGCGCTCACCGCGACTTACGTTGGGTCGGAGGGTCACTTCCTGCAGACCGACAGCCTCACGGGCCGCGGATATTGGTCCGATCAACTCGATCCGAAGTACCTCTTTATCAACTCGCACCTGGCCGACACTGGCACCACTGCAACCACGGTCGCCACGGATTGCGCGAACGCGGCCTTCGGCTTGACTTGCCCGAGCTTGACAACCTTCACCAAGAGCCAGCCATTGAGCCAGGCCTTGAAGCCATTCCCCTACCAGACGGTTCCCGATTCTTTTGCATACATCGGAAACGCCAACTACCACGGTGTGCAGGTTCTGTTGAACATGCGTGCCTGGCATGGATTGACGGTCAACGCGAACTACACGTTCTCGCGCGCCATTGACGACGGCGGAACCTTCCGTAGCGGCTATGCAATTCCAGCTGGCACGATTGCCAATAACCCCACTGAGTCCTTTCCGGCGGATCTCATTGAGCGCGGCGTGTCTACCTCCAATCAGCCGCAGCACTTTGTCCTTACCAGCGTTTTTGCGCTGCCGTTCGGCAAGTCGATCCTCGGCGAACAGCCGCTGGAGCGGGCAATTCTCGGAGGCTTCAAGCTCTCTGGGATTTACCAGGCCTACTCTGGTTCTCCACTGGCGATTACCGGATCCACTTGCCAGACCAATCCCGCCGACCAAACCTGCGAGCCAACCCTGAACCCGAACTTCAGCGGACCGGCTCGCCAGAATGGGAAATGGGGCAAGGGCGTAACGTGGGCCAACTACAACTCGACGACGGCTGGTGGGCCCACGTCCTCCAGTGCCTTTGTCGTTCCCAGCCTCGGCAGCGTGAACAAAGCCGGCACCGCAATCATCACGCCTATTTCGGGCCCGTTCATCGCCCCCGTCCCACCAGCACCTCCAACTGGACAGACTGCGACTGAGTTTTCGCTGCTCAATACGTCGGCTGCGCCTGCCTACACCTTTGGCAACGCGCCGCGCACCGCGCCGTACAACCTGTATGGTCCCGGCAACTACCAGTTGGATCTCGCCATGGTGCGCAGCTTCCCGCTGCACATCACCGAGGCATCCAAGCTGAACTTCCGTGCCGAGTGGTACAACGTCACCAACCACACTCTGTTCGGTGTTGCCAGCACAGCGGTCGGCAATGCGAACTTCGGAGAGGTCACCACGAACGCGGTCGCCACCAGAAAGGCTGCGCAGTTCTCGGCGCGCATCGAGTTCTAACCTGCATGTTGGTCTAACTGAAGAGGCTGCCGTTCTCAAACGGCAGCCTCTTCCTTTGCGGCAAAGCAATCCCCATATGCTTGATCGGAAAAGAGAATTCAAAATGACTCAATGGAAACGGCAAGGCTTGGGTGCCTTCGCAATCTCCGCGGTTTTGTTGGCAGGAGCGATTGCTGCCGCTGCTTCCACCATTGGAACCAACCCTCCCGTCGAGCCTTTGACGCGGACGCGGATCATCGCGCTGCTGCCTAAAAAGGAACAGAGTGCATGGTTTGAATACCTCGTGCGTTCCCAGCTGCAGCGCCAGGCAGACAAGGATTTCTTGCAGGCGGAGCTGAAACGCGCAGGAATTGAAAAGCCTTTTGAGCCGCCCCACGGTTTCTCAGCCCGTAGCATCCCGCTCGACCGTGACGTGGCCTGGTACGCAGGCGCGGATGCGCGGCACATCGCGGATGTGATTGTCTCGTTTCAAACGCCCGCTGGTGGATGGGGAAAGAATATGGACATGAGCAAGGAGCCGCGTCACCCCGGCGAGGCGTTTACTTCGAATAATCTGAACAGGTTTCCGACTCCAGGCGACTTCGATGCTCCGCTGGAGCCGGAGTGGAATTATGTTGGCACCATCGATAACGACGCCACAACGACACAGATGAATTTCCTGGCCAAGATTATTGCGGGCGCCAGCGCAAAGGACGGAGCAATTTATCGTGCCGCGTTTTTGCGCGGGATGGACTACCTGTTTGCTGCGCAGTTTCCCAATGGAGGATGGCCGCAGGTCTGGCCGCTTGAAGGCGGCTATCACGATGCAATCACCTACAACGACGACGCGATGACCCAGGTGGTGGAACTGATGGGTCATGCGGCGGACGGCAGCGATGAGTTTTCATTTGTGCCTAGGGATGTTCGCGATCGCGCCGCACACAGTTTCGCGCGCGGAATCGAGTGCATTCTGGCCTCGCAGATCGTTGCGAATGGAACGCTCACCGTATGGCCGCAGCAGGACGATGCGTTGACCCTCAAGCCTGTGTCAGGCCGCAACTACGAGATGCCGGCGGGGTGCGCGGGCGAGAGCGCGAGTTTGATGCTGCTTCTCATGAACCAGCTGCCGCATCCCACCGCGGCTGAGCAACGGGCCATCCGCGCCGCGGCGGCGTGGTTCAAGAAAACGGCTATTTACAATCAGCGCTACGAGCGCGGGCCAGATGGACGCCAACTTACCGCCAGCCCTGGCGCAGGGCCCATCTGGGCGCGCTATTATCAGATCGGTACGGACATCCCCATTTTTGGTGACCGTGACAAGTCGATCCACGATAATGTTAGCGAGATATCCAAAGAGCGCCGGAATGGCTACAGTTGGTATAGCGCCGAATCCCAGCGCGCACTGGATCGCTTTGACAAGTGGAACTTGGAGCACCCGGAGCAAAAATGAAGAGTTATCGCAAATTGGCTTGGTTGATGCTGCTCGCCGTGATGGCGGGCAGCACTTTTGTTGCGGCACATGCCGAAGACCGGCCGTGGTCGGAACGGGCGGCAACCGCGGCGATTGAGCGCTGGCCTGATGGCCGCTTTGTACCTGCCGACCAGAAATGGGCATGGAATTACGAACTGGGTACGCTGCTTGAAGGCATGGATGGTGTATGGCTTAACACCGCCAATCCACGCTACTACAAATACGTTCAGAGCTCGGTCGACCAGTTTGTAACTCCCGAAGGCGACATCCCTACGTGGAAGGTGGAGGAAAACCAACTCGATAACATTCTGCTCGGACGCCAGCTTATGCTGCTGTACGGAGTGACTCAGGATGCACGTTACGCAAAGGCAGCCACGCTGCTTTACCAGCAGCTGATGCATCAGCCGCGCAATGCGTCCGGCGGATTCTGGCACAAGCAGAGATATCCGAATCAGATGTGGCTGGATGGGCTGTATATGGCGGAGCCTTTCTATGCCGAATATGCCGCTACGTTTCATCATCCTGAGGCATTCAACGACATCACCCATCAATTTGTTCTGATGGATGAGCACGCGCGCGATACAAAAACAGGCCTGCTTTACCACGGCTGGGACGAGTCGAAGCAGGAGCGCTGGGCAGACAAGCAAACCGGCCTCTCATCGCAGTTCTGGGCCAGAGCCATGGGTTGGTACATGATGGCGCTAGTCGATACTCTCACTTATTATCCAGAGGACGATCCGGGGCGGAAGATCCTGATCGAGCAACTCAACCGCAATGCAGCAGCAGTGGTTCAATATCAGGACGGTGCTACCGGGCTTTGGTATCAGGTACTCGACAAGGCGGGCGCTAAGGGAAATTACCTGGAATCATCTGCTGCCTGCATGTTTGTGTATGCAATGGCCAAGGGCGTGCGCCGGGGCTACCTTCCCCAGAGTTATCTTGCCAACGCAGAGCGTGGGTACAAGGGAATTCTGAGTCACTTCATCGAAACCGGTCCTGGCGATTCGGTTTCGCTCACCGAAACAGTAAAGGGCGCGGGACTTGGCGGCGATCCCTACCGGGACGGAAGCTACGACTATTACATCGCCGAGAAGAGGATCACGAACGATCCCAAGGGAGTGGGAGCGTTTTTGATGGCCAGCACGGAGATGGAGAACGTCGCGAATGCAAAGCTTGGGCGCGGCGAGACGGTACTGGTGGACGGCTGGTTCAGCAGCCAGAAGCGGCCTGATACATTTGGCCAGCAGGGCTACTTTCACTATAAGTGGGATGACCAGAGCAACAGCGGCTACTCGATGCTTGGTCACATCTTCCGCAACTTCGGCGCGGAAACCAAGACTCTGTATGCGGCGCCCACTGTTGCGGGCCTTCATCAGGCACAGGTTTACATCATTGTTTCGCCCGATATTCCAATCAAGAATCCCAACCCAAATTATGTACGGCCGGAAGACGCAGCGCAGATTTCCGCATGGGTCAAAGCTGGCGGCGTTCTGGTGATTCTAGCCAACGATCCAGCGAATACAGATCTGGAGCACTTGAATCTGATTGCCGATCCGATGGGCATTCACTTCAATAGTGTGCTGCGCAAACACGTGCTGGATGACTCATACGCCATGGGGAAGATTGTGGTTTCCGGAGGCGGCTCGATCTTTCATGATCCGCATACTCTTTTCATGAAAGATGTCTGCAACATTTCCGTGAAGTCTCCGGCCGTTTCAGTGTTTCAGGATGACGAGGGCATACTGATGGCTACGGCGAGATATGGCAAAGGAACGATCTTCGCGACCGTCGATCCGTGGCTTTACAACGAATACACTGACGGGCGCAAACTGCCGGTTGACTATGACAATTACGCCGGGGGCAACGAATTGGTTCGCTGGATTCTTACGCAAGTGCCTCGATAGTTCGTAGAAAATGAAGATGCCTGTCTTTGCGCAATCAGCGCAAAGACAGGCATCTTCATTTAAGTCGCATTTACGGTACTATTGCAGGGGCGGAATCTCCTGCGTTGTTGGATTCCAGTTATCGTCGCCACGGAGGAAAAGTTCTGGTGCGAAGTGTTTCGCCTCATCTGGCGTGAGAAGTTTGCCGTGCGGATCGCGTTCGCCTGGGTGCGCTCCGGGGCCTGTCGATCCAAACTCTGAGTAGGTAGCCGTCTCAATAGAATGCGTCTGGCTGGGTAGCCATTCGCGCCAGCCTGCCGGTTGAATGTGGCCACCCATCTCCGTATCGATGTAAGTGACCGTGGAGTAGGGTCGCCAGGGCCTGCCGAGCCACACGTTGGTCATTCCAGGCTCGGCCGTTAACCTGGATTTGTAGATCACGTAGCCAGAGTCCTGCTGCGGGTAAACCTTGCTCTGCGCCGTAATGAATCCATCGATCAGCGGGTCGAGGAACGGCTTGCTGTGAATCTCGCAACGATCGAAGACCGTCTTGCCATCGCCGAAGATGAAGTCGAAGTGGCCCTCAATGTAGCTCTCGAAAAAGTACTGCCGCGCGGGCTTGCAGACGCGGGTTTCGCCTGTTCCGGTGCAGCCCTTGCTGCCCGCGTAGAGAGTGTCCTGAAGCCCTAATAGACGCACGTTGCGAAAGATTGCCCGGTCGCCCGTGACCTTCAGCGCCAGGGCCTGCGAGCCGGTTATGTTCGGATCTCGCGTGATCTTGAAGTCGTTCTGAAACGTGATGTTTTCGGCCAGGAAGTTGTCACCCGACACATTCACGGTCGCGGTGTGCAACGTGCCGCCGCTGGTTGCCGCAGCGCGATCAAAGACCACTACCGTTTTGCTCGCGTCGGCATTCGCGCTGCGCAGTTGGATGTTTGGCTTATCGATGGTTAGCACTTCGCGATAGGTACCGGGAGCCACTAGGATCAGCGCGCCACCCGAGGCCGGCGCTACATCAATGGCTCTCTGAATCGAGTAGTAATCTCCGGTTCCATCGGCCGCAACATAGAGAGTCTTATCTTCCGGCAGCACCTTAACTGCGGCCTGCGGCGCGGATGATCCATTGGGAAGCGGCTCAAAGCGCCCATCACAACCTAAGGGCGCAGCCTCCACTACATTGGCTCCGGTCACCGTTACATCTTCGCCTGAAGGCATAAGGTTGCCACGCTTGCCTGCGATCACGATGTCAGCGTATTTCGCAAGGACTTCGGATTTCTGCAACTCGTCGGCAGCGACATTGTCCAGCGTGATGCCGAGTTTATGCTGCGCGTCGAGTCCATAGAAGGTGAAAGCTCCCGGCGTAAGTATGTGAACGTCGCGCAGTGCAATGTCGCGAAACACCGGCAGTTTGTCTCCGGGAAAGGTTGTGTACATGGGCACGAAGACCAGCGGGTTCGGCGAATTCCGGATGCATACATCTTCGAATGTGACGTTCTGCACCAAGCCGCCGCGGCTGCGGTCGGACTTGATGCGGAGGCCGTTGTCTGCGCCATCAATTGTCAGGTCGCGCACCAGCACATGATCCACGCCGCCCGAAGTCTGGCTTCCGATTGACATGCCATGGCCTGTGTAAAAGTGACTATGCAGAATAGACATGTTCGAGGCGGTGCCACTCGCATCGGATTTGATCGAGACATCGTCATCGCCAGTGTGGATCGTCGAATAAGCGATGGTTACATTCTTCGTCCCGGCCTGCGGATCGATGCCATCGGTGTTGCGCGCTGTCTTGGGAGTTAGAATCTTGACGTCCCATGCGGTAAAACCGTCCGTGTGCCATGTATCCACGTGCGAATTGGGTGAGTTGCGCAGCGTAATTTTGTAGAGGGTGAAGTTGTCTGAGCGGTCCACACGCACCAGGCGCATGTTGTTCTGCTGCTTGTCGAGCACTTTGGCTTGATGCGCCAAATCCCACCATGTAATCTTCTGCCCCAGCATCTCGGCGCCGCCTCGCCCGTCGATCGCGCCTTCGCCCATGATGCCGCTATTGGGCGCGTCTTCAGCGGTGATCAACGGCTTGCATCCATGTCCTTTCTCGGTGAGAATGCCGCAGCTTCCGGGCGTTACATCGTAGTCTCGTGGATCGCGCGAGGCGAACAGCGCGGTGTCGGCGTCGATAAGCAGCGTCACGCCGGCCTTTAGGTGAAAAGGCCCGCTGAGAAATACATTCTTTGCGCCATCCGCGCGCAGTTGGACGCCGTTGCCGATCGGGCAACTGTCGATAGCGCTCTGCAATCGCGCTGTGTCCGACTTATGTTCATCGGCGAGTGAAAGTATGCCATCCGGAGCGGAGAGCCGTGCTCGAAGTACTGTGCATGAAGTCGGGTAGTGCGGTTCAACCACTTGACGCGTGTCCTGGGCCGTTGCAGTTCCCCAGGATGCCAGGGCAAGACCGATGCAAGCAAAAACATGTTTGGCCGGCAAGATAGACTCCTTGATCCACAGAAAGGAAAAGCAGCGCTGCGCTTCCACTCAAATTTCCATGTTACGGAGCTATTTGGTTGCTCCGGGGTTCGACTCGGCCGGCATTGGCGCCGGCGCGCCTTTGACATCCGGACCTAGCTCCACGCAGGTCTTCGCCAGGCCGTCGGCGACCATGCGCCCGAATAAAGCGGAGCCTGTGGCGTTCAGGTGCGTGCGATCCGGGCCTTTGTCTACAGCATCCGGATGAGCGGCAGCATCGAACTGGTCGGCCTGTTCCTGAGTCATCGTCTCTAGCAGTTTTGTGCTGGCTGCATTGAGGTCGATCGCTGGAACATCTTCTTCGGCCGCAACGTGCTTAGCGGCGTTTGCGTAGGACGTTAAATCCTGCACCAGCTTACCGTCTCTATACGTGCGACGAGACAGCGAGGTTACAATCACCGGTCTTGCTCCCGCGGCACGCGCCTGCTGAATGTAACGGCGCATGTTAGCTGCATAGGTCGTATCTGGATCGGTCTCGCGAGCTGGACCTTTGCCGGGCATATCGTTGTGCCCAAACTGAATGAGAATATAGTCGCCATGCTGCGCCAGCGCAGTTTGCCAAAGGCCCTCGTCATAGTAGCTCTTGGAACTCCGGCCATTTTTCGCCTGGTTAACACACTCGACATTGGGCGTCATCAACGCGCAGAAGCCGGGTCCCCAACCTCCGTCGTTGTTAACGGTAGAGTCGCCGACCAGTACGATGCGCACGGGAGCGCCGTGCAGGATTGCCACGCTGCGAATGCCTTCCGCAGGTAGCGGCGCAGGGCTCGGCTTAACGAAGGTCGCGAGTGCGGGCGCCGCCTTGGCCATGCCCACCGCGACCATGCGCCCAAAGACGTAAGAGCCCTCGTAGTTCAGGTGCGTCTTGTCGGGGACCGTATTTCCTAGCGCGTCTTTCTTGGTGATGCCGAGAGCCTGGCCTTGCGCTTCAGTCAGAGTATCGAGGTAAGCGATGCTGTCTGCCTGTAAATCGATCAATGGCGTGTGTTCCTCTGCGGCCACCTTCTTCATCGCTTCGGCATGGGCCAGCAAGTCGGAGTGGATCTTTCCATCGGCCTCGTAATAACGGCGGGTCAAGGGAGTTATCAGTACCGGAACAATTCCATTTGCGCGCGCTTCCTGCACATAACGCTTCAAATTGACGGGGTATTCAGTCTGAAGATTTGTCTCACGCGGCAAGTGGTCTTTTGATTCCTCATCGTTATGGCCAAACTGGATCAGCATGTAATCCGGCTTGTCTGCCAACGCCTTCGCCCAGTATCCCTCCTGGTAGTAGGTCTTGGTACTCGCGCCGCCCTTGGCATCGTTGATGCACGTTACGCCGCCGGTCAGGTTGGCGCAGAAGCCAAGCCCATAACCGGCATTGTTGGTTTGGGTGGAATCGCCGACCAGGGCAATCCTGATCTTGCCGGTAGGATGCGGCTCGTTTTGGATGGATTGCTGAGAGGGCGGCAGTTGAGCGTAACCCATGCAGCAGACGGAGAGGAAGCTCGATAGGGCGAGAGGCGAAACAAATCTCATGGCGTGATTTTAACTCCTGTACGATCTGGTCCGTAGGAGGGAGGCATCGCTGATTCTATCGTTATAGAGGTCTGACCAGCAAACACTGCCGACGCGGGACAAGCGGCGCAGATGCGCGCGGAGCGGCCTTCGCACAATGCTGAAATCGCCAGGTCTCGAAAGGATGTGTTGGTCTGCGCTGTGGGCAAGAAGAGTATCGATGCCAACGCTTTGACGAGCGGCAGGTCCTTTCATGTAAGGTTGATCTCGCAAGTGGTCGGTCCTCTTGGGTGGATCACTGCATTGAATAGGTACAACTCAAGGTCTTGCCGATCGGAGCGCAGTGTGCGTACCCTGCATTTTTCTTCGCTGGTAACGGTAGCGTTAGTGTGGTCTCCTTTGGTTGCCGCGGCTCAGGACGCTCACAAAGTTGCCGCGCCGCAGACTCCCGCGGCCTGTGTCACACCCGAGGCGCCCATTGAGGTTCATCATGGACTGATTTCGCCGCACGATAAGACCCTCTATGTGGCGGCTGACGGCACGGGCGACTTCTACTCGATCCAGTGCGCGCTGGATGCCGCGCCCGAGCAAGGAGCTTTGATCCTTGTAGCTCCAGGAACCTATCGCGAAGTCTTGACGGTCGATAAGAACAATATCCGCCTGCGCAGCGCGAACAGCGATCCAGCAAAGACCGTCGTGGTGATGGACAAGAGCGCGGGTACGGCGGGCGGAACTCTTCACTCGGCCACGGTGAATGTGACCGCAGACAACTTTTTTGCAGAGAACATCACCTTCCAGAACGATTTCAATGCTACTCATCCACAGCTTCCGGCGGGCTCTCAGGCGCTGGCACTCCTGGTTACAGGCGACCGCGCCATCTTCCACAATGTGCGTTTGCTCGGCAACCAAGACACCGTGTATGCCGGCAACCGCCCCTGCGTGATAGATAAACAAATCTGCATTCCTTCACGTCAGTATTTTTCAGATTGTTATATCGAGGGCAACGTCGATTTTATCTTTGGAGACAGCAAGGCGGTCTTCGATCGTTGCGAGATTCATAGCACGCCGCACGCCGGGGGATATCTAACGGCGCAGTCGAAGCATGATCCGGAACAAGACTCGGGCTATGTGATCGACAGGTGCAAGTTGACAGCCGATCCGGCGGTGACCGGCCCGGTTTATCTAGGCCGTCCATGGCGGCCTTACGCCACGGTGATCTATCTCAATACCCAGATGGGCGCGCATATTGACTCGGCCGGCTGGCGCGAGTGGCATCCCGGCGAAACGCATTCCCTCGAAACGGTGTTTTATGCCGAATACAATTCCACGGGGCCGGGCGCACAGCACGACCAGCGTGATCCGCACACGCATTTTCTCTCGGAGGAGCAGGCGCGGCAGTTTGAACCGGCTGTTTTCCTGCGGGGCAGCGACAATTGGAACCCGGCGCAGGATGAGCACAAGTAGATATCCGTTGCGTTGCGGGCGGCGTTTTTGCCCCGACGGGAGTAATCTGGTGTAACCATGAGTGCATCTGAGAAACAACCCCAATTGAATCTTGCCCAGACCGCGGACTACCGCGAATCCTATGCCAACAGCGTGCAGGTGCGCGTCAGCGTATGGGACTTCCAGCTTGTCTTCGGCCTGGCGTCGAGCGCCAGCCCCGACCAGGTAACCATCCGCAACCACCAGGCCATCTTCCTGAGCCCGCAGCAGGCCAAAGCCCTGTGGAATGTGCTGGGGCAGAATCTGTCGCAGTACGAGCAGGCCTTCGGCGAGTTGCACCTTGAGCCGCAGAGCCATAATTTTCCACAAGGACCGGTCAACTAGGGCGGGAGTTTTGTGAATCTGTTCCAGGAGTGATCGCTTGCGCTGGAAAAGACTGTTGCAGCCGCGGCTGGACGCGCCCCTGCCCCTCTGGATGATCTATCCAGTGATCTTCGCGGCGCTCTACCTGAGCCACTTCATGCTGTTGCGCCTGCCCTACTACTGGGACGAGGCGGGCTACTATATTCCCGCAGCCTGGGACTTTTTTCGCACCGGCTCGCTGATTCCGATTACCACGCTGACCAACGCCCATCCGCCGCTGCCCAGCATCTATCTGGCGCTGTGGTGGAAGCTCTCAGGCTTCTATCCCGAAGCGACGCGCGAAGCGGTGCTGATGGTAGCCGGGCTCGGATTGCTGGCGGTTTGGCGGTTGGCCATGCGCCTGGTGGGCGTGGGCTGGGTGGCCTTCTGGACGGTAGTTCTGACCGGGCTTTACCCCATCTGGTTTGCCCAGAGTACCCTGGCCCACGCGGATATCTTTGCCGCAGCCTGTACGCTTTGGGGGCTGGTGTATGCGCTTCCTGGCCTGGATCGAGACGAAGCCAGCAAGCCCTGGGCCGCCGCGCTGTGGTTTGCCGCCGCTGCGTTGTCGAAAGAGACGGCCATCGTGATTCCGCTGACGCTGGCCGCGGTGAGCCTGATTGAGGGTTTTCGGGCGCGGCTGCCGCTGCGCTCTCGTTTATGGCTGCAGGCAGCGTGGATGGCAAGCTGCGCGCTGCCACTGGCCGGCTGGTACGGCTGGCACTATGCAAAAACCGGCTTCCTGTTTGGGAATCCTGAGTTTCTGCGTTACAACGCGCAGGCCAATCTCGATCCGCTGCGGATGCTGGCCGCCTTCGGCCATCGCGTACTGCATCTCACCGCGCACATGAACCTGTTTGTTCCAGTGCTGATGGCGGTTGCGGCCCTTCTGCTCGATCCACGCCCCGACGCCGCAGGGAATGAACGGGCGCGCATCGGCCTTCCGGCGCAGCGGCGGATATTTCTGCTCCTGCTGGTAAATTGCCTGCTCTTCAGCGTACTCGGCGGCGCGCTGCTCACCCGCTACTTGCTGCCCATGTACCCGCTGGTGCTGCTGTTGGCTGTGGCTGCAGTCTATCGGCGCGTTCCGTATTGGCAGGGGTTGGCGGTGTTTTCCGCGGCGGCGTTTGTACTCGGCTTGTTCGTCAATCCACCGTATGGCTTCGCGCCGGAAGACAACCTGGCCTACGCCCATGTGGTCCGTTTGCACGCGGCTGGAATTGCCCAGCTCACCCAGCGCTATCGCGGCGCTACAGTGCTCACTGCGTGGCCCATGAGCGACGAATTGACCCGGCCCGAGCTTGGCTATCTCAAGCAGCCCTGGCAGGTCTACCGGCTTGAGGACTTTACCCCCGCGCAGATTGTCCGTGCCGCCGCAGAGCCGGAAAAGTACTCAGTGGCGCTGGTCTTTTCCACCAAGTACGACCCGCCTGCGCCGCTGCTGAGCCTGGGGCCGCTGAGCGCAGCCATGGACGAGCGCTACTTTGGCTTGCACCACGATCTGCCGCCTGAGGAGATTGCAAAGGAATTAGGCGGAACGCTGGTATGGAAGCAGGAGGACCAGGGCCAGTGGATCGCACTGATCCGGTTTGACCGGCAGGGAAGTTTAGCAGCCGCCCAGAGCAGCGCCAGGTAGACGGAGCTGCTTCGAAAGACACGCTTCGTTAGTGATCGTGAATGCGCTGAAAAGATGCAATCGGCGTTGCTTGACAGACCGAGGGCCTGCGCTATTCTAGGGTTCTGGAAGACGATGAACGTGGAGGTTTCCATGCCCGATTCCGTAGTTGATTATCCTTACGAAACCCGCCTCGACATTCTGCATCAGTCGCTTGAGATGATCGACGTGAAATCGCTCGCCGAGACATGCGAATTCAAGTGGTTTAACCAGACGTTGTGCAAAGTGAACGAATCCGTGGTGCGCGTCGGCGTACTCGAAGGCGAATACCACTGGCACAAGCACGACGAGGACGACGAATTCTTTTACGTGGTAGAGGGCAAGTTTTTCATTGACCTGCAAGACCGCACAGTGGAGCTGAATCCGTGGCAGGGTTTCGTCGTGCCCCGCGGTGTTGTCCACCGCCCCCGCGCCCCGCAGCGAACCGTGGTCCTGATGGTGGAGAATGCGGGAATCATTCCGACCGGCAACTAGCCTAATCGCGCGGCAGCGACATTCAAGCCGGGCAATCGGTATCGAGCGACGAATGGGATGGGCTGCACCCATAGGCCCCAACGCCTATAATCAGCCTGTTGTGACTTCTTCTTTTTCATCTCGTTTAAAACGCATAGGGCCGTTAACCGGTATAGCGGCGCTGTGGCTTGTCATGGTGGTTCCTGCCGCCACGGCTCACGCCCAGGCAACTGCCGGGACTGGTGTCGACGGGGCGGCTGCTGGTTCTGGCGAAGGCCATGGCCGGATTCTGCTTGTGCTGCCCTTTGACAACCGCAGCGGGCAGCCGAGCCTGGACTGGGTTCGCGAGGCTGCGCCGCAGATTCTCAGCAGCCGGTTTGCGTCCGCGGGTTTTGCGCCCATGAGCCGCGAAGACCGGCGCTATGCGTTGGATCATCTGGGCCTGCCGCAGGGGTTTCATCCCTCGCGTGCCAGTTCGCTCAAGCTGGCCGAAACGCTGGATGCCGATTCGATCATCGTGGGCAGCTTTCAAACCGACAGCGCCGGCATACTGGCCCAGGCCCAGGTGGTGGATGTGGCGCGCCTGCGGATGAGCGAGCCGGTGGTTGCGCGCGGCGCCATGCGCGATCTGGTTGCTGTTTTCGACTCCCTGGCTTGGAAGCTGACGCGGCAGCTTGACCCCGGCTTCAGCGGGACCGAGGAGACGTTTCTTGCCGCCGGCGCGGGGCTTAAGGTGGATGCCTTCGAGCAGTACATCCGCGGCATTACGGAGCCGGACCAGGCGGAGCGGCTGCGCCACCTGAACCAATCAGTGCTGTTGAGCCCCGAGTTCTCGCCGGCATGGATGGCGCTGGGCCGCGAGGACTACAACGGCCAGCAGTATGAGGAAGCCGCGGCGGCCTTTGCGAAGGTGGGACACGGCGATCCCGAAGCACAGGGGCCCGATGCGCTTGAGGCGGGCTTTTATCGCGGGCTGTCGCTGCTGTTCTCAGGCGACTACCGAAACGCCGAACAGGCGTTTGGCAGCGTGGCTCGCATCTTGCCGCTGGCCGAAGTTGTCAATAACGAGGGCGTTGCCGTCAGCCGGCAGGGCCACGATGGCCTTGGGTTGTTCAGTGAGGCCGAGGCCGCCGACCCCAATGCGGCCGATTATCACTTCAATCTGGCGGTCAGCCTGAAGCGCCAGAGAAAGACCGCCGAGGCCCTGGCCGAGCTGGCCCAGTGCCTGCGTTTGAAGCCCAACGACGCCGAGGCACAGAGTCTGTTGGCGGCCTGGAAAAATCCAAAGGCGGCAACCGCCGCGGTTGCAAGTGCGAGTCCAGATGCCAATGGAGAGGTGGAGCTGAAAGCCGATCCGCTGGAGCGCATTGCGCGCACCTTCGACGCTGTTGCCTTCCGCCAGGCTGCGCTGATGCTGGATCAGATGGACGCCGCGCGGCTGGCCCAACTGACACCACAGGTACGGGCGCAGAAGCTGGCCGGCCAGGCAAAGGATTATCTCAACCGCGGGTTGCTGCTTGAAGCAGAGCGGCTGTATCAGTCCTCCGTGGCGGCCGACGGCAATGTGGCCGAGGCGCACGCGGGCCTGGCTGTGGTGCGTGAGCGGACCGGCAATGCGGAGGCCGCGCGCAAAGAAGCCCTTGAAGCCCTGAAACTTGCCCCGGCGGCCGATGCATATCTGGTGCTGGCGCGGCAGGATTTTGCAGGCGGCCACCTGACCGAGGCCGACAAAGAGGCCGGAGATGCCCTCGCGCTGGAACCAGCGAACCCTCTCGCGCTGGAACTCCGCAGGGAGATCGAGGCCAGGGAAGCGCAGAAGAAGTAGTGTGGTTTCTCCATCTTGCGATGGAAAACGGTTCGAGGATGGGGAACCAAACAAAGGAAAGAACATGGGCATCTTTCTTGTGATTTTCGGAGGCTTGGCAATCGCTGGCGGAATCTTTGGAAAAGATTTTAATGCGGCAGATGTTGTTTCGCTTTATGCATATAAGCAGAAAAGCTCGAAGTGGTCAGGACGATTAGTGTTTCTTTTGGTAGGTGCCGGTCTTGTGGCGATAGGCGTAAAGTTGCTTGTTGGGGCCGAATAACCAGCCTTCCGGATCAGAGCAGGGAGCGGAATCAGAAACGCAACTCAGTGAAGGAGCAAGCCATGGTGCAACGCGCAAGTAGAATCGCACTCGGTTTGGTAGCGGCAGCGGTATTCGCAGCTTTCGGATTTGGTGCGGCGGCTTTTGCCCAGCAACCGCAGCCCCAGCAACCCCTCGTCGATAAATTCGTCCTCTCTGATACCATCCAGCCGGTCAGCGCGGGTCAGCTCGACCGCGCCATTGCGCGCGCAAACTCCGATGGCGCGCAGGCCCTGCTCATCGAGATGGATACCCCCGGCGGCCTCCTCGACTCCATGCGCTCGATGATTGGCGCGATCCTGGCATCGAAGGTTCCGGTGATCGTTTATGTGGCTCCTGGCGGGTCGCGGGCGGGGTCAGCAGGGTTCTATCTGCTCGAGTCTGCGGACGTGGCAGCCATGGCGCCCGCCACCAACGCCGGCGCGGCCCATGTGGTCTCGGAGTTCGGCAAAATGGACGAGACCATGAGCCAGAAGGTCGAAAATGACACCGAGGCTCTTCTGCGCTCCTATGTCAAGCAGCGCGGTCGCAACCCTGAAGCTGCCGCCGCTGCCGCCGCTACGTCGCACTCCTACACCGCCCAGGAGGCGCTGGACCAGCATCTGATCGACCTGATTGCGCCCAACGACTGGCAACTGCTGGCCGCGCTGGATGGCCGCACGATCACCCGCATGGACGGCAGCAAGCTCACACTGCATCTGGCCGGTGCGCGAATTGAAGTGATGCAGCCCACGCTGCGCGAGCAACTGCTAGGCTGGCTGGTGAACCCCAGTATCGCCATGCTGCTGCTGGTGGGCGGGGCGCTGCTTATTTATCTGGAATTCAACGCTCCCGGCACCATCGTTCCCGGAGCTTTAGGCACGCTGATGGTGCTGCTGGCCATCTTTGGCCTGAATCTGCTCCCCATCCGCTATACGGCGGTCCTGCTGCTGCTGGCGGCGCTGGTGCTGCTGCTGCTTGAGGCCAAGTTTGGCGGCCACGGCGTGCTGGCGGCGGCGGGAATTCTCTGCCTGACCTTCGGGATGCTTACCCTGGTGGCCGCGCCCGTGCCGGAGATGGAGATCAGCAACGCGGTAGCCTTTGGGTTGAGCGCTGGGTTTGGGTTGATCACCGTCTTTCTGGTGCGGCTGGCGGTGCGCGCGCGCAAGATGAAGACCCGTCTGGGCGTGGATGCTCTGGTAGGCAGCCGCGCTACGGCCATGGAGCCGCTCACGCCCGAGGGCCATGTGCTCGTCGAGGGAGAGATCTGGCAAGCGGTGGCAAGTGAGCCTGTGGCCGCCGGCAGCCCGTTGCGCGTACTGAGCCATGAGCAGTACCTGCTCCACGTAGCGCCGGCTGAGCCGCCAAGATCGCCCGAGATCCCCGCGTAGCGCAGCGTCTTAATTCGTGATCCTTTGGAACTGGGTCAGTTTGAACGCTTTTGCGAAATTCGACGCAAATCCACGAGCAACGAGATCCAACCGCTGCCGCCCAGCAGAAAAAATGGGATCAGGCCATAAACCCAGGGGGCTAATCCGGCCCCCATGTAAATATCGTCAGCCTCCCAGTGATCTATGCCGGTTGGAAGGTTTCCGATGAGAAGCCTTTGTCCAAAGCCTGTCACGCCGAACACGAAAAAGCATAAGAACGGAACACTCCCGATGAGCAGTATCTTTGTCCAGATTTTCACGCTGCCACCCCAATCCCCTGATCCCTGTTGTCTAAACCAAGAATCAAGTTATCTCTGACATCCGATCCCTAATCCCTGACCCCTAACCCCTGTTTTTCAAATCCGCACCAGCTCCCGCTGAATCCGTCCTGTGACCCACGCCTTGCCAAGAGCGGTCAGCATGTCTACCTCGCTGCGCACCCCGAACTCCGGCAGATAGATCCCCGGCTCGACCGAGAAGCAGGTATGGGGCAGCAGCAGCCGCTCGTCGTGGGTCTCAAGATTGTCAAGATGAGCGCCCGCGCCGTGCAGCTCCTGGGCAATGTTGTGTCCGGTGCGATGGGTAAAGTACTCGCCAAAGCCCGCCGCATGGATCACCGCCCGTGCCGCATCGTCGGCCTCGAAACCGCGGATCGCCCGCCCCTCCGCAAATGCTTGCTCCACGGCGGCAATGGCGGCATCGCGCGCGTTGCGCACCGTCTCAAAAATCAACTGCTCGCGCTCTGTCGGCTCACGCCCCACCACCCCGGTCCAGGTAATGTCATAGAAGACGCTCCCCGCCTTCTCCAGCCGCCCCCAAATGTCGATCAGCACAAAATCGCCCTCGCGGATGAGCGCCGATCTCTCCGCCGTCGGCTCATAGTGCGAGTCGGAGCTGTTGGCGTTGGCGCTCACGTTGGGTCCGTTCTCCCAAACCAAGCCTTCGCGGCGCATCGCCTCGCTCAGCCAAACCACGAGGTCGAACTCCGTAAGGCCGCCCGCGCCGCTGCGGCTCGGCCGCAGCCACCGGCCAACCTCCTTCCAGCCCTCGGCCAGAATCCCGTCGATGGTCTGCTGCGCCGCAACGTGGCTCGCCACCTGCTCCTCGCTGAGCACCGCCTCAAACTGGCTCACCAGATCGGCCGAACTCACAATCTCCTTGCCCAACCCGCGCAAAAACTCCACTGTCCCCGCATCCACCATGGAGACGTACATAATCGCGTTGTTGGGTGAGTATTGCATCGCCACGCGCCGCACGCCGCCCAGCATCGCCTCCAGACCCGCCGCCAGCTCCTGCCAGCTCGAGTAAAGCCCCTTCGCCCCCGGCAGCGCGTCCAGCCGCCCCTGCTCAATGCGATGCACCAGCTTGCGTGGCTCACCCGTGGCCGGCACAAAGTAGTACCAGCGCCGCGTGATGTGCGCCTTCTCGTCCAGCCCCAGAATGCGCCCGCCGATGGGGTCGCGGTGATGATGGTCATAGAACAGCCAGCCGTCAAAGCCGGCCTCGCTGATTGCCGCCTGGATCGCTTCGAGATTCATACTCGCCATAATACGCCGCACCGCCCAGCCGGTTTATCCTTTCTTCGATGCCCCAAACGCTTTCCATAGCCATGATTGCCATGAACGAGGAGGCGAACCTGCCCCGCACCCTGGAGAGCGTGCGCTGGGCCGACGAGATCATCGTCGTCGATTCCGGCTCGAAGGATCGCACCGTGGAAATCGCTCAATCCTTCGGCGCGAAGACCTCGTTCCACGTCTTCGGCGGCCACGGCGAGCAGAAAAATGTGGCCCTCGACCTCTGCACCTCCGACTGGATTCTCCTCCTCGACGCCGACGAGGTCCTCACCCCCGGCCTTCAGGACGAGATTCGCCAGCTTCTGGCCTGCCCCGGCGGGCGCGAACCTCAATACGGCGCTTACTGGATTCCTCGCCTGAATCTGATCTTCGGCCGATGGATGCGCCACGGCGGCTTCTATCCCGACCGCAAGCTGCGCCTGTTCCGCCGCGGTGCAGCCCGCCTCAGCGAGGGCGTCGGCCCGCACTCGACGCCACAGTTCACCGGCCCGCGCGGCAAGCTCAAACACGACATGCTCCACTACGCTTATCCGAGCATGAACGTCTATCTCGAACACATGAACCGCTACAGCTCCGAGATCGCCCAACTGCTCCACAACAAGGGCCGCGACAGCAAATCCCTCCCGGCCTTTCTTTGGAACGCGGTCGCCAATCCCGCCGCAACCTTCGTCTATAACTACTTTTTCCGCCTAGGCTTTCTCGATGGCCGCGAGGGCCTACTGCTGCACCTCAACCATTCCGTTTATATCCACTGGAAATTCATCAAGGCGTGGCGGATGGGGCAGGGCAAAGAATAATTCTCCAGAGTCTGGGTGCCCCACCTGGGCGCCGGGGTACCCCCTGGGTCGGGGCACGGCGCCTTTGTTTTTGCCGCTAGGGTGGGAGGGCCAAAATCACCTGGTCAGAGACCTAGTGCGCGGCAGCGTCCCACCGGCAATGCCCCCATTCGGCAGCAATGCCGTATCCTCATAGAAAAGCGAGGAGTGACACGTGGCCAAGGAAGCGATGAGCAGCGCCAAGCTGAAAAAGGTATTGGCAGCCCTTGAGGGCGACTGGCAAGCCGAGATGGAGGGCTACCATACCTACCTTGCCCTGGCCGAGCGCGACACCGATCCGGTCCGCGCCCAGGTGCTGCGCCATCTGGCCGGCGCTGAGTGGGAACACGCAGCTTTGTGGCACGGCCGCATCGTCGAGTTGGGCGGACCTGAACCCGTCTACACCGGCAAGCCCGGCGGCGATGCCGACTCGCTGGCCAGCCGCGCCGGCGGCGTGCGCATGGCCCTGCGCCGCCTTGAGATCGAGGAGAGCCGCGCCATCGCCAGCTACGGCGAGCAACTCCAGACGCTCGGCGACGAGGAATCCATCGCCATCCTCGAACATGTCATTGAAGACGAGAAGGATCATTACAAGGAGCTTGGGTCGCTCTTGCGCGGCCACTACGCACCCCCCCCGGGCTCACACACCATCAACGCCAAGGCCATACTGGAAGAGATGCTGGCCAAGCGCTCCCAGGGCCGCAAGCAGCCCGGCAGTTGGATCGGCGACGCCATCTACGGCGTCAACGACGGACTCGGCGCTATCTTCGGCATCGTCAGCGGCGTCTCCGGCGCAACCGCCGGCGACAGCAAATACGTCCTGCTCGCCGGCCTCTCCGGCATGATCGCCTCGGCCCTCAGCATGGGTTCCGGCGCGTATCTGGCCGCCAAGAGCCAGCAGGAGATCTACCACGCCGAACTCACGCGCGAACGTGAAGCCATCCAGATGAACGGCCCCGAGGCCCGCGAGCTGCTCTCGCTCTACTACCAGGTCAAGGGCCTGCCTGAGGAAGACGCACACCACATGGTCAACCACATCGCCAGCGACCCCGAGCAGTTGCTCCGCGCCCTCGCCAGCGAGCGCCTCGGCTCGTCGGAAGAAGCCCTGAGCAACCCACTCGTCTCAGCCGGCTCCGGCGCGCTCTCCACCGCCATCGGCGCAACCATCCCCATTATCCCGTTTTTCTTCCTCAGTGGTATCGAGGCGGTCATCGCCGCCGCCATCATCTCGCTCGCCGCCCACTTTGCCGTCGGCGCAGCCAAGAGCCTAATCACCGTCCGCTCCTGGTGGTCCTCCGGTTTCGAGATGACCGTAGTCGGCGCGGTCGAAGGCGCGGTCACTTACGGGATTGGAATTCTGCTGGGCAAGGGCGGCATGTAATGGGCGGCTTTATTCCCCTGGGCGACGCGTCACGCGGGCCAAGGAGACGGACCGTTGTCACTGTCCTCATAATTGTTGTGAACGCGCTGCTGTTTCTATTGGAACTGCGGGGCGGGAATTTGTTTGTTCGCCACTGGTCGGTGATTCCGCTGCGTATCACGCATGGGCATCGTTTGATCACGCTGCTGACATCGATGTTCATGCACGGCGGCTGGATGCACATCATCGGCAACATGATTTACCTGTGGGCATTCGGGCCGGAGATTGAGGATGCGATGGGGTCGTTCAAATTTCTGGTGTTCTATCTTGTGGGTGGGCTGGTTGCGATGATGGCGCAGGTGGTGGCCGATCCATCTTCTTCGATCCCGGTACTGGGAGCCAGCGGCGCAATTGCGGCGGTGATGGGGGCGTTTGTCGTCACGTTTCCGCGGGACCGCATCCGCACCGTGCTCTTCTTCCTGATCTTTATTCGCGTCACCTATATCCCAGCAGCATTGGTCATCGGTTTCTGGTTCCTCATGCAGGTGCTCAATGTTGGGTCGGTGGCCGAGGTGAGGACCGGCGGTGTGGCATACCTGGCGCATATTGTCGGGTTTCTTTTTGGGGTTGTCTTTGGGCGATTGCTGGTGGATCGGCAACGGCTGGCTTATCGAAGGGTCAGCTACTGATTTGCGGAGTCCTGCACGGCAGGTGGCCCGGTCATCCGCCCCGAAGAATCATCCCTCTCACAGCTTCCATCTTGGCTAATAATCGAAGGAGGTAGAATCTATGCTCGGGCCACCTGCCCTTTAGGATTTCGCATGACTCACCTTCTCGGTATTTGCTCATGCTGACCGCTTATCTCGATGAAAGTGGGCAGGAGCAGGATGATTGGATGTTTATCGCCGGGTATATGGGCGATGATGTCGCCTGGCGCAAATTCCCAGAGCTTTGGGCAAAAGCGATCGGTCCTCAGCGTGAGCACCTGCACATGAAGAGCCTGCGATTCACAAAGCTTCCCGTTAGAAGAATGCTGGCAAAAGAAGCTTCAGTTCCAAAGGAGTGTGGGCTAACTCCGATTGCTGCGGGTATACGTCTCAGAGATTATGCTGACTTGCTTAGTGCGGAAGAGGATACTCTCATCCACGCGGCCTACATAATGTGCTGTAGGGCAGTGGCCATCTTTGCCATGAGATCCATACCCCAGAATGAGCGAGTAGAGATTGTTCTGGAGCGTCAGGACCGATACGGATGGTTCGCGGCACTGGAGCTTCAGAAAATTTCTGAAACTGCCCAACATCCCGAGTTGCTTATGGAAGATGGAAAGACCTCCAAATTGGCCAGCTGGCGATCCATGAACAAGGGTGACACTGTCCTTTGTGAACCCGCCGATTATCTAGCCTATGCTCTTCTTCAGCATGCGCGCGATAAAAATTCTCTAAAGAGCCGCTGGACCTATCCAATAATCGCAGCCACTCCAGGTGGATTTGCCGGATTAGTTCAGCGAGAACATGCAAAAGGCGTGATAATCGGACAGAAAAAAGAAAAGATCCTTCAAACGATTGAAGCCGTAAAGAAGCTCATAATGGATGAGGAGGCCAAAAGGCTTAAGAGCGAAAACACCACCAAATAATCCGATTTTCAGGCGGGTGGCCAGCTCATCAACCCCGAAGGATCGCCACGAGTCATGAGAAGCTGTACCCCATTCACCGCGGTTTTATCGGCAGGTGGTCCAGGCATCGATTCTCCCTCCTTCGATCATTTGCCATGAACGGGGCACAGCCCCTGATACCGGGATGAGTGGGCCACCTGCCCTACAGTAGAATCCTTCACAAGTAGGACGGTTAAGTCAATGTTGCAGTCTTGGGCGGGATATGCTCCCCGTGCGGTCGCAGCAACTATCGGTTTACTCGCGGTGTCCCTTGCCTCGTTAACGTATGAGGACGAGGAGGGCCATTTCCAGAGCAGGCTGGAAAACGGGTGGATTAGACTTGACGAAGCGAAGAAGGCCTCACTCTCGTGGACAGCATCGTTCATTAAGGTGGTTGCAGAGCTAACGAGTAGATGCATCGATAGGGTATTTGGTAAGCGTTTGCTCTCGCCCCGCGCTGTTGCGGTTTCAATCGTGCTTTCTGCGGCGTCTTGCGCTCTGACGGGTTCCATCGTTTCGATTCTCCCGATCGCAATCCTTGCAAAAAATCACAATCCCACGAATGCAATTACATTTTTCGTGCTGTTCTTGCGCATCCTTGCCTTTGCATTGGTTCCTGGTTTATCCGAGATTGTGCCCTTGCCTTGGAGGCCGTGGCACCCAAGGATAATACGGGCCGTTTGGTGGGTCTCCCTCACTTCTACGGCGCTTGTTGCCGCAAGCTTTCTTCTCCATGTCTACGCATCGACCCCAAATGGTCACAAGTATGGAGTGCTATTCACGGGTGTACTATTGCTGGGCTTGGCATTTGGCGTGCTTTGTGACCTTTCTTACATCGCATTCATGCGGTGGATACTCCGCCGGATCGCAAATGCCGATCAAATATCCAGAATAGTGCTGGCAATGACACTCATGGTCCTGGCCGCTGTGATGATAGTGGTTCTTCCTTTCTATTTCGGGATCAGGCTTGCTCCATACTCAGAGCCGCTGGGAATTGCCCTGATCTTGTCGTACACCGTGAACTCGCTTGACGTTGCCGCACTTTTGGTAGTCTTGGCACTCGCAACGCTGATGCTAGCGCATCGCTTGATGTGGCCGCTTCTTCAAAGACCACTTTATGCCATCCAACGAGCGCCCCTCATCAAGCAAAAGGGTTGGATGTGGGCCATCGGCATCTTTTTTATAACTTATGCATCTACGGGCGTTCCCGAATGGGTGAGGAAGCTAGTCGACAGAATCATCCAATGAGCACAATTTTGACCGACGGGCAGGTGGCCCACTCATCAGCCCCGAAGAATCATCCCTCTCCCTGAGAAGCTGTGTCCCGTGTCATCGTGGTTTTATCATCGCGATGAGCGGGCGGGTGACGCAGGTTCCGGCAACGTATAAGGGCGGGACAGTACAACTCAGCCCCTCCTTTTGCAGAGAATTACCATCCATTGGAGCACAATCGTTCCATAGTGTCTTTCACGACCTGTGCAGGCCGAGCCGAGTTTGCGGGGGCAGGGGCAGGGGCAAGGCTAAAAGCTAAAAAGCTCTAAAAACACCCGTAACCCCTTTGCCATGAGGAATCTGCAAAGAACTCCAGTAGAATGAGGAATTTGGAGCGCAACCCCTGCTGCATCCCGTTGAAAATGAGGAACTTCCTTGCAGAGTCGGGTTGGGGGTAGGCAGAACATCGAAATGTGTCACGAAGGCCGGCCATCATGCCGAACTGCCCAGTGCCGAGTGCCCCAGGTCTCGTCTTCGAGATCTGCGGTACTCTGAAGCCTGCTGCTACACCAGCTTCATCGCCTCCGGATCCCACCCCACAACCGCCCCGCGCTCCAGGCTCAGATTGCTCAGCAGCGCCGCGCCCGCCGCGCGGAATCCGAAGACCGCATCTTCCACCACAGGCTGCCGTGACCGCACCGCCGCAAAGAAATTCTTGAAGTGGTCGTAGCTGTCGCTGTAACCCGGCGGCGCGACATACTTCTCGAATCCCACGGCAGGCTCTCCCTCAGGATTCGCCGCCGGATACTTCTTCCGGTACTCGTCGAGATACTGCTTCTGCGTAGCCTCGGTGAAGCTGCCAATCATATAGCCCGGCTCCTTCTCGCGCGGCGTCCGACTAACGCTCACTGAGCCGCCGCTAATCTCCATCGTCCCTTCCGAGCCGGTAAAGGTCAGCCCCTCGCTCTCTTCGCCGCCATCCACAAAGTTCACGCGCAGGCTCAGGTTGAAGCCCTCGGGATAGTCGAACAGCCCCAGCATCACGTCCGGCACATCGCGCCCGTCTTTCCAGAACCGCAACCCGCCCGTAGCCATGCCGCGCGTGGGCCCATGCGATCCGGTAATGAAGTGCGTGCCGCTGAAGAGATGCACAAACAGGTCGCCGGCCACGCCGCTGCCATAGGCCTTCCACTTGCGCCACTGGAAGAACTGCTCCGCATTGAAGGGAATCTTCGGCGCTGTGCCCAGAAAGCGCGGCCAGTCGCAGGTCTCCGGCGAAGCATCCGGCGGAACGGTATAACTCCAGGCGCCCATCGTCGAGTTTCGATCCCAGTGTGCGGTCACCATATTCAACTGGCCGATGGCGCCCGAAGCCAGCAACTCCTTGGCCTTCGCATAGATCACCGAACTCACGCGCTGGCTGCCCACTTGCAGAATCCGCTTTGTCGCCCGCGCCGTCTCGATCATCTCCGCCCCATCGGCATACAAGTGGATCATCGGCTTCTCGCAATAAACGTCCTTGCCGGCCTTCATCGCATCAACGCTGGCCTGCTTGTGCCAGTGGTCGGGCGTGCCGATGATCACCGCGTCGATATCCTTGCGGGCCAGAATCTCCCCGTAATCGCGCGTGGTAAAGATGTCGTTGCCCCATAGTTCCTTGCTGTGCTCCAGCCGGCCGTTATAGCAGTCCGCTACCGCAACCAGCTTTACCCCCGGAACCCGCAGTGCAACCCTCGTATCGCCCTGGCCCTGGCCGCCCGCGCCGATCAGCGCAATCTGAATATGATCGTTGGCCGCCACCGGCTTTCCGGCATCGTCGTCAAACGCGGCCAGCGCGTGAAGCCTCGCTCCCAGCAGTGTTCCCGTGGTTGCCGCCCCTGCCGCCTTCAAAAATCCCCTGCGATTCAATCCAAGCATTCGAGCACCCCGCACGCTGAATTTTCCTGCCGTCTGTAACCATACACCGCAAAACGCATAGAATGGATTCGGCCTTCGCTTCTCAGGAGAACTTCGTGCTGAAAAAGTCTCTGTGCCTGCTCGTCTTTGCCTTAACGCTGCAGCCCAACTCCATCCTGGGCCAGCCCGCTGCCGCGGCCGTCCAGACTCCCTCAGGAATCACGCTGGAGAAAAGCGTTGCCATGAAGACCCGCGACGGCGTAACGCTGCGCGCTGACATTTACCGCCCCGCCGCCGATGGCAAGTATCCGGTCTTGCTCACGCGCACTCCCTACAACAAGGACGGCATGTCCCCCATCGGTTTGAAGGGAGCCGGACGCGGCTTCATCGTCGTTATTCAGGATGTGCGCGGCCGTTACACCTCCGAGGGCGAGTGGTACACCTTCAAAAACGAAACCAATGACGGCTACGACACCGTGGAATGGGCCGCCGCGCTGCCCAATTCCAACGGCAAAGTGGGCATGTTCAGCGGCTCCTATGTTGGCGCAACGCAGATGCTCGCCGCCATCGGCCATCCGCCGCATCTGGCCGGAATCTGCCCCATCGTCACCGCCAGCAACTACCACGAAAACTGGACCTACCAGGGCGGCGCATTCGAGCAGTGGTTTAACGAGTCCTGGACCTCCTCGCTCGCCCAGGACACATTCAACCGCAAGGTCAACGAAGCCAAGAATGCCCTCGTCGGCAGCGCCGTCCTGCCCCTCAGCCAGTACCCGGTCTTCAACATGCGCGCTCCTCGAGACGGCGCAGCCTTGACCCGTGCCCTTGCGCCCTACTTCACCGACTGGCTCGATCATCCAACCTATGACAGCTACTGGAAGCAGTGGTCCATCGAGGAGAACTACCAGAACATCCAGGTTCCAGCGCTCACCATTGCCGCCTGGTACGACATCTTCCAGGGCGGGTCGCTGCGCAACTACATGGGGATGAACGTGCACGCAGGCAATGAGGCGGCCCGCAACGGGCAGCATCTAATCGTCGCCATCGGCGGCCATTCCGGCTGGGGCCGCACCGTCGGCCAGATCGATTTCGGCCCCGATGCGCCTTTTGATGAAAATGCCGTCATCCTCGACTGGTACGACTACCTCTTCCTGGGCAAGCAGAATGAGTTTGCCAACGGCAAGCCAGTCAAGATCTTCGTGATGGGCAAGAACGAGTGGCGCTATGAAGATGCATGGCCGCTGGAGCGGGCCAAGAGCACAAGCTATCTCCTTCATAGTTCCGGCAAGGCCAACAGCGTCACAGGCGATGGTGTGCTCTCCACAGTTGCTGCAAACGCAGAGGCATCTGACACCTACGTCTACGATCCCGCCAATCCCGTTCCCACCGTGGGCGGCCCGCTATGCTGCGACGCCGTTCACCTTGCTCCCGGCCCGCGCGACCAGAAAGAAGTCGAGGCCCGCCCCGATGTCCTCGTTTATTCCACGCCGCCCCTCGAACAGGATCTCGAAGTTACCGGCCCTGTGACTCTTGACTTATACGCAAGCACATCGGCCGCCGACACCGACTTCACCGCCAAGCTGGTCGATGTAGCGCCGGATGGAACCGCGATCAACCTGACCGAAGGCATCCTCCGCGCCCGTTATCGCGAATCCACCACCGGCGAAGCCAAACCCATCGTTCCCGGCCAGGTCTACGAGTACAAAATCGATATGTGGTCAACCAGCAACGTCTTTCTCAAAGGCCACAAGATCAGACTTGAAGTGAGCAGCAGCAACTTCCCCCGCTTCGACCGCAACCTGAACACCGGCAAAGGTGCGGCCACCGACTCGACCTTTGTGAAAGCCACCAACACGATCCTCCACGACATTGCTCACCCCAGCGCGCTTATCCTGCCAGTGGTGCCGCAATAAAGCCAGAGGTCAGTCAAGCGGAGGGAGCAGAGGCCTTTACGAATGCGGGTCCACGGAGCGCATTCGGTCCGGCCCTCTCTTGATCGCCTCCAATAGCGAATGGAGAGCTGTGACCGTTTCCGCCCCTTCGCCTTATTGACTCCGCCTATAGCGGTTCTCCTGTTGCTGTGGAGGGGAACCACTGCAGCTATAGCAATTTCGGATTTGCTGTAGACCGAAACTCCACACTCAAGTGGCTTTTTCCTTTCCGGGTCCCCACGGACAGGTCTTTGTCTGTGGGGTGGAAGTAAAAGGCACCTTTCAATGCACTCAAAAGGATCACGTTAATTCCGAAATTGCTCTAAGTGGCTCTTTCCTCAAGAAAAATCTGCCTTGCACGACTCGAGATACTCCAGGAGTACTGGAGAACCGCTCTAAAATCGCGCCGAATTTCCTGTGTAAGAGAATTCTGAAGTGCTATGAAAACGTGCCTCCTAAACGCCGATAGAGAATCGTGCAATTCCAGCGTTCGAGGAGGGGCAATGGATATAAATCACTTTCAGAAGAATCCCGGTGGGTTCAAGCGCGCATCGGTGAAACTTTTTCGGGCAGCCGCGCTGGCTCTGGTGGTCACAATGGCGATACCAGCCTTGGCTTCAGACAGTCGCGCTATAAAGTCAAAATGCGCGCCCATCTATCCGGATCTCGCAAGGCGTATGAAAATTGAAGGCGTAGTTAGCGTCGAAGCCACGGTGGATGCCGATGGCAAAGTGCAATCCACAAAGACCCTCAGTGGCAATGCGATTCTGGCACCCGCCGCCGAGGATGCCGTGTCTAAGTGGAGATTCGAGTCCGCCTCCGGCGCGTCGAAGGTAAAAATCGACATCAACTTCGTGTTGGCGCACTGAGAAGCGGTCGCTGCGACATCGAGGATTCAGCGGGAGAATCTCGTCCGCTGAATTCATCAGTTTCTTTCTGAGTTTTCAACGCGGGTGGCAGGCCTAGCTTTGATGTCTAGTGCCGCACAATTCTGCGTTCCCATCCTTCGGTCGCCTTTCTCGTAGGATGGAAAACCAAATAAGCCCTAACCCGCAGACTCGCTAACTTGCTGGCCTGCCAGCAGTTCCCTCGCCGCACGCCGTCCCAGCCGAATGCAGTCCGGAATCCCAATCCCGTCGTACGCATTCCCCGCCAGCCGCAGCCCAGGCAGCGCAGCCACCCGCTCCGCAACGCGCCCCATCCGCTCCTTGTGGCCAACGGAGTACTGAGCCATCGCCCGCCGCCAGCGCGCAACCTGCGCATGTTCCGGCTCCATCCCCAGCCCAACCACGCCCTCGCCCAAAATAGAAGCCAGTTCCCGGCGCACCGTCGCCACCAGCGCTTCGTCTGTCTCCGCCAGCAGTGACTCGTTGTTCATCCCGCCCAGAAACGCCCGCAGCACGGCTTTCCCCGGCGGTGTGCGGCCCAGGAACTTGCGATGCACAAACGTGCAGGCCAGCATGGTGCGGCCTTCGCTGGCCGGAACCAGAAACCCGAACCCCTCCGGCAGCCGCCCCAGCTTCGCCTCGTCGTAAATCAGGTTCACGGTAATGGAAGAAGAGTAGGGTATCGCGCTCAGCTCCTCGCCCAGCGCCGCATCCACCTTGGCTAGCAGCGCGCCCGCGGCCCATGCGGGCGAGGCCATAATCACCGCATCGTAGACTTCCGATTTCCCGCCGGCCTCCACCCACCAGCCGTGCGCAGTCCTCTCCAGCCCGCTCACCGGCGTAGCCAGGCGCACTGACCCCGGATCGAGCCTCGCGGTAAGCGCATCGACCAACTGCTGCATCCCGCCCCGCAGCGAAGTAAAGATAGATCGCACCCCCTGGCCGGGCTTGGCGCCAGTTGGCCCGTTTCCAGCGCCGTTCTTCAGCGCCGCTTCCTTCGCTCTGGCGCGCATCTTGCGGTGCGCCGCCAGCATGCCACGCGTCAGCGATCCGTATTCGTTCTCCATCTCCACCAGCCGGGGCAGCACCATCCGCGCGCTCAATTGCGAGGCGTCCCCGCCAAAAATGCCAGAGAGCAGCGGATCGGCCAGCCGGTCCACAGCCTCGGCGCCAAAGTGCCGCTCAACAAGCGCAGCCACCGACTCATCCGGCAGGTCGCTGGGCCGCGGAGGATGCAGCAGTTCCAACCCCATGCGAATCTTGGTCGGCAGGCTGAAGAGGCGCGTCAACGCCGTGGGAATCAGCTTGGTCGGTATCAGGAACATCAGCCCGTCAGGCAGCGGAATCAGGCGGTTCTTCACTACGATCCAGGTCTTGCGCGCCGCGTCGTTCGAGGGGATGAGTTCACCCCCGATACCCAGCTCCCGGCACAACTGGGCTGCCGCCGGCTTCTCCGTTAAAAAAGAATCCGGCCCCCGCTCCAGCACTGCACCGTCAACCACTTCGGAGCTCAATGATCCGCCCAGCCGCTCCCGCACCTCAAACAGCGTGTACTCGACCTGCGCCCCAGCCTTGCGCGCCTGCTCCAGCTCATACGCCGCCGCCAGCCCCGCTATTCCACCGCCAATGATTGCCGTACGCATTGCAGAACCCATCTCATGATTAAAACAGTTCCGGCCAGACGATGAAATAGGACCGCGCCCGCGGAATGGCAATATTGGAGAATGCGCGCGTTCATTGGCCGATGGGGTCGCACGCAGAAAGACCCTCCACTTGTTGGAGGGTCTTTCTGCGTGCGTGTGTTTGGGACGCAGCTTGTTTACGCGGCTAGTTTTGCGCCGAAGGGGGCGATCTGCTGAGGCCCTACTTCGGCGGAGCCGGCGTGAACCCTTCGCGTTTGCGACCGGGTTCTGGTTTGGGCTTCGGCTTTGGCGCCTTCTTAACTTCCTTCTTGCCTTTGTCTTTGCTTCCCATGGATGCCAGTGTGACACAAAAGGGGGCGGAAGGAAAAGACAAAAACCGATGCCATGGCAACGCTGGAATGGTATATTGCCCATACTTCGTTAACCGTCCGCCGATACGGGGGGAAGCACTATGGCAGGTTTACCGGACGCCAATGTGTCGCGCACCAGCTTTCGGTTGGTGCTGGCCATGCTGGGCATGATCGCTCTTCCCACGGCATTGACGCTGCATACGGTGCGCGCTCCTGCCGGCGCCAACACAACAGCGCCCAACGCCTCCCCTTACGGATACACGGTCAGCCTGCTGCTATTCATCGTCCCCATCCTTGTCATCGGCCTTTGGCTCGCGCCGCGGGAGGGCGTCAGAATCTCGAAAAGAGCCTTCGGCCTCACCATCGGCATCCTGTTTCCGCTGGGCGCGGGTCTGGATTTCTTCTTTGCCCGCAGGTTCTTCACATTCCCCAATCCCGGCGCGACACTCGGCATTACCGCGCCGGCCCTGGGCGGCGGCGTGCCCGTCGAGGAGTACGTCTTCTACTTCACGGGCTTCGTTGCGGTTCTGCTGCTCTATATCTGGCTGGACGAATATTGGCTGGCCGCCTACAGCATTCCGTCGGATGCCAGGGAGAGAGCGCAGTTTGACCGGCTGCTCCGCTTTCACCTGCAGTCGCTGGTCTGGGCCGTCGTGCTCGTTGCCGCAGCCATCCTTTATAAGCGCATCTACCTCATGGAGCCGGGCTTTCCCGGCTACTTCACTTTTATCGTGCTCGGCGCTCTCGGCCCCTCGGCGGCCCTGCTGCCTTCAGCCATGCCGGTGATCAACTGGCGCGCCCTGAGCCTCACGCTGTTCATCATCCTGCTCACCAGCCTGCTGTGGGAGGTAACGCTGGCCCTGCCGTATGGCTGGTGGAACTTCCAGGATGCTGCCATGGTGGGTGTGCGCATCACCGCATGGAGCCGCCTGCCCATCGAAGAGGTCTTCGTATGGATCGCCGTAACCTATGCCACCGTGATCGTCTATGAGATAGTCCGCCGCTGGCAGGCGTCAGGCAAGCGTGTCGGACACGCTTTGATGGGGTGAGGCCGTCGTGGTTTCAGGCGGGTCTGATCCATTTTCCTGAGATGGCCTGTTAGCGACACTTGACGTTGTTGCCCAGGGAAATCAGTACACCGTTGCCGACTTGCCATTACGGATCGCAAGCTCGCTTTAGGATACGTATGAAAGACAGTAGATTTCGAAACCATCGAGGTGCTGCCATGCATGAGATTTCACTTTTCCGCCTGTACACATTGCGCATTTGCTATTTGATCCTCGCCGTCGGCCTCGGGCTCTATATGTGGCCGTCCGTCATCCACCACACTCCGGATTTAGCTGTGGCGCATGGCATTCAATTTTCGTTACTCGCGGGTCTCGGCCTCACGGCTGTGCTCGGATTGCGCTATCCCGTCCAGATGATCCCATTGCTGCTCTTCGAGCTTGTCTGGAAGGCGATCTACCTTGTTGCGTTCGCTCTGCCCCTGTGGTCCGCTCACCAAGTCACCGCAGCAGCTGCTGAGGATATCAAGGCCTGTCTCATGGTCGTCATTTTCATTCCGCTCATCCCATGGCGCTACGTCGCAAGACACTACATCATGCAGCCCGGTAGCCGATGGAAACCTGATTGAATCTCTTCGGGAGGGATAGCTCTGTGATCCGCTACGTTGCACTCCGTCTTTGCGGGCAGGGTCAAGCCATCAGCGACAACCCAACTCTGGCTATTATTATGAAATGTGACTAAACGGCCAGACGCACCCCCCAAGACGCCGCTTAAGAAGCGTCTCCTTCGATCCCCTATCCGATCCTTTGTCCGGTGGCTTGGTATCGCCGTGGTGCTTCTCTGGTCGCTTGCTGCGCTGCTGCTTGTGGCTGCGCGGTGGATCGATCCACCGACAACCGCAGTGCACGTTCAGCGCCGCCTGCAGGCCTGGATACACCACACTCCGTATCGCGAACGCTACAAATTTATTCCGCTCAGCCAAATCTCGCCCGAGCTCCAGCATGCAGTCATCGCCGCGGAGGACGGGCGCTTCTACCAGCACCATGGGTTCGATTGGCACGCGATCGAAGTCGATGCCAAAGAAGATTTGGAAGGCGAGCGCACGCGCGGCGCTTCCACCCTTACGCAGCAACTCGTAAAAAACCTATTCTTCGGAACCGGCCGCTCGATCCTCCGCAAGGGTGCGGAGACCACATTGGTGCCGGTGGCGGAATTCATCCTCGGCAAGCAGCGCATATTGGAGATCTATCTCAACGTGGTCGAATGGGGCCCTGGCATCTATGGTGCGGAGCCGGCGTGCCGCTACTGGGACAAAACCGCGGCCCGCAATATCGGCCGCGAACAGTCGGCACGGCTCGCCGCGATTTTGCCGGCTCCCCTCAAGCGAAAGCCCGAGCGCATGAATAGCTACAGCGCGGTCATCCTGAAGCGGATGGGCCAAATGGGTTGGTAATTGCAAACAGCCTGAGCCTTGTCCGAGAAAACCCGATGCCAAGTCGAGGCTGCGCTTTATAGAACCTTCAGAACCTTCAGGACCTCTCACCTGAGATGAGGTCAGATCACGCGAGGTCGAAGCGGTCGAGGTTCATCACCTTGCTCCAGGCCGCCACAAAGTCATGCACGAATGTCTGCTGCGAGTCGGCGCAGGCATAGAACTCCGCGAGGGCTCGGAGCTGAGAGTTTGAACCGAAGACGAGATCGACGACAGTGCCCGTCCACTTCAGCTTGCCGGTTGCCCGATCGCACCCTTCAAGCACGCCCTCAGAGGCAGCGGACTTCTGCCACTTCGTGTTCATGTCGAGGAGATTCACGAAGAAATCGTTGGTCAATGTTCCGGGCCGCTTGGTGAAGACGCCATATTCGGATTGCCCATAGTTTGCGTTCAGCGCGCGCAGGCCACCGATCAGAACGGTCATCTCGGGAGCGGTCAGCGTAAGCAGATTTGCCTTATCCACCAGCAGCTCGGTCGCTGATGCTTCTTGTCCTTTGCGGATGTAGTTGCGGAACCCATCCGCGGTCGGCTCCAGTACGGCGAAGGAGGCCACATCGGTCTGCTCCTGCGTGGCATCCGTTCGCCCAGGCGAAAAGGGTACCTTCACGCTGTGGCCGGCCTTCTTCGCAGCCTCCTCGACAGCTGCGCAGCCTCCAAGAACGATCAGGTCCGCAAGCGAGACCTGCTTCCCATCGGATTGCGCGCCGTTGAAATCCCTCCGGATCGCCTCGAAAGTTCGAAGGACCTTGGCCAGTTCGGCCGGCTGGTTGACCTCCCAATCCTTTTGCGGCGTCAGACGAATGCGCGCCCCGTTGGCCCCGCCGCGCTTGTCGCTGCCGCGGAAGGTTGCAGCCGACGCCCATGCTGTGGTGACCAGTTGGGAGATGGAAAGCCCGGATTCGAGGATGATGTTCTTCAGCCCAGCGATGTCCTGCTCGTCGATCAGCTCATGATCCACTGCGGGTATCGGGTCTTGCCAAATCAGCGGCTCCTTCGGAACCAGCGGGCCAAGATACCGCGCGATCGGCCCCATGTCGCGGTGCGTCAGTTTGAACCATGCCTTGGAAAAGGCGTCCGCCAGCTCCTGCGGATTCTCGAGATAATGCCTAGAAATCTTCTCATAGACTGGGTCTAGTCTCAGCGACAAATCCGTCGTGAACATGATCGGTGCGTGCCTCTTTGACGGGTCGTGAGCATCCGGCACGGTGCCTGCCGCGGCTCCGTTCTTCGGCGTCCATTGGTTTGCGCCGCCGGAGCCTTTCGTGAGTTCCCATTCATGGCCGAAGAGGTTTTCCAGGTAATTGTTGTCCCACTTCACCGGGTTGGTGGTCCATGCGCCCTCCAGCCCGCTACTGATCGTATCGACGCCTTTGCCGCTGCCAAAGCTGCTTTTCCAGCCCAGGCCCTGCTCTTCAATGCCGGCAGCCTCGGGTACGAGACCGACATACTTGCACGGATCGGCGGCGCCATGAGCTTTGCCGAAGGTGTGTCCGCCGGCGATCAGGGCAACTGTCTCCTCGTCGTTCATCGCCATGCGGGCAAACGTCTCCCGAATATCCTTTGCCGCGGCCACTGGATCCGGCTTGCCATTGGGTCCTTCCGGATTTACATAAATCAGGCCCATTTGAACAGCGCCGAAAGGATTCTCGAGCTGACGGTCGCCATGGTAGCGTTCGTCTCCCAGCCACTTGCTCTCTGGCCCCCAGTAAATGTCTTCTTCCGGCTCCCAGACGTCCTCGCGCCCACCGCCGAAACCGGCGGTATTCAATCCCATCGACTCCAGCGCCACGTTACCCGTGAGAACAATCAGGTCTGCCCAGGATATCTTCCGGCCGTACTTCTGCTTGATCGGCCAAATCAACCGGCGCGCCTTGTCGAGGCTCACATTGTCCGGCCAGCTGTTCAGGGGAGCAAATCGCTGCGTTCCAGATCCCGCGCCGCCGCGACCGTCGGCGATGCGATAGGTGCCTGCGCTATGCCACGCCATACGGATGAAGAACGGCCCATAGTGGCCGTAGTCCGCAGGCCACCAGTCCTGCGAGGTGGTCATCAAGGCATGCAGGTCCTTGATCACGGCATCCAGGTCAAGGCTCTTGAACTCCTCGGCATAATTGAACGCCTCGCCCATGGGATTGGACAATTGCGAGTGCTGGTGCAGAATCTTCAGGTTCAGTTGATCGGGCCACCAGTTTGCGTTCGTTGGGGTTCCAGCCACTGTGTGTTTGCGCGCGCCGCTCGAGAACGGGCAGTTTGTTGTTTCGAATGACATGGTCCTCTCCTTTGGCTCTTTGCAATTCCCAATCCGATTCAGTCTAGAGTTTAGGGCCTGAACTAGCAACTCTCTGGAAGTCCAGGAACCTCAATATCCAGTCCGACCGGCTGGATAGGTCCCGCAAAAAGCCAATGTCCCCTGGATCACGTGGATCGATTCTCGATTTGCGGTAGTGTCCTAGTTCCGACCTCCAGTACGATAGACGGCCTCTTGATCGGCAATAGATCGAAATAGTAGAATCCAACGTGATTTCAGGAGTTCAGTCTGATGATCACCAGCATCCACACCCTGATTTATTCCGACGATGCCCCCGCCACGCGCGCATTCCTTCGCGACGTCCTCGGCTGGCCCTACGTCGAGGATGCGGCGGGCGGAGGCGCGGGCTGGCTGATCTTCAAGACCGGGCAGAGTGAGATGGGCGTGCACCCAACTCACAGTGTCTACGATGGCAAGACGTACGAATCGCCGCGGCACCATCTGATCTCCCTGATGTGCGACGACATCTCACATACGGTCGCTGAACTGAAGGGCAAAGGAGCGGAGTTTCGCGGCGAAGTTCAGGATCACGGGTACGGATTTGTCGTCACGATGGCCGTACCTGGCGCGGACGACATCATGCTTTACGAGCCCAAGCATCCGCTGGCGTATAGCCTTTGACCGATTGAAAGGGCAACTAACTCACTCCCACCTTTCACCCGGCGCAAGGCATCGTTCAAAATTAAGACACTACCCGATTTGCATTCCGCCGCCCGTTTCGTTATGATTCAAAGATGCGCCTGGGGGATACTTCTGGGCAGTCATAGGCACCACGGCTTCTGGACTCAAGCTGGCAGAGATGCGGCGACGGCAAACGTTGCCCCTCCGGCCAGGAGTTCCCCGCAAAGCGGGGCTGGCAAAGGCGGTGGGAGACGAGGAAAGAATGGCAAGAAAAGTCAGCAAAAACATTGTGAAGGCGCGCGCGGCTGTGACTAGGCCGTCGTATGCTCTGCCCGAGGCCGTGGGCCTGCTCAAACAGGTAAAGTACGCCAAGTTCGACGAGACCGTCGATCTGACGCTGCGTCTGGGTGTGGACACACGCCATGCCGACCAGATGGTGCGCGGAACCGTTGTGCTGCCGCACGGGTTGGGCAAAACCAAGATTGTGGCCGTGATTGCCTCTGGCGACCGCCAGAAGGACGCCACTGCCGCCGGCGCCGATTTTGTGGGCGGCGAAGAGATGGTCGAGAAGATCCAGAAGGAAAGCTGGACCGCCTTCGACGCGCTGATCGCTACTCCGGATATGATGAAGGTGGTGGGACGGCTGGGCAAGATTCTCGGCCCCAAGGGCCTGATGCCGAATCCCAAGACCGGAACCGTGACCATGGATGTGGCTGCGGCGGTGAAGGAAATCAAGGCCGGCAAGGTGGAGTTCAGGGCCGACAAGACCAGCCTGGTGCATGTGCCGGTAGGCAAGCTGAGCTTTGACCCTCAGAAGCTGGTGGACAATGCGACGACCGTGATCGGCGCCATTGTGCGCAGCAAGCCTTCGGCGGCCAAAGGAAAATACATCAAGAGCGTCACGCTGAGCTCGACGATGGGCCCTGGGGTGCCGCTGGATTCGGCGGTTGCGGACGCGGCCGGCAAGCACTAAAAGCAGTGGACTGTGAACAGTGGTCAGTGAACAGTGACCGCGCGTTCAGTTTCGGTCCCAAACGGAAGGCTTAAGAGAGATTTGAAGCAGGAACTTTGATCGAGGGTGGTTCTTAACTGTCCACTGTTCACTGATCACTGTTCACTGTGCGGAGCACCTGATGGCGATTTCAAGAGCGAAGAAGACAGAGAAGGTCCAGTTGCTGGCTCAGGAGCTGGAGACCTCGACAACGGCAATTGTGGGTACATTTGCCAAGCTGACCGTAGCCAAGGATTTTGAGCTGCGCAAAGTGATCCGCGAGGCGGGCGGCAAGTATCGCGTGGTGAAGAACAAGCTGGCAGCCGTTTCCGGCACGGGCACAAAGGTTGAGGCCGCGCTCAAGGGGCTCAAGGGTGTGAACTCGGTGGCGTTTACCGCCGGCGATCCGGTGGCGTTGGCCAAGGTTTTTGCTAAGTGGGCGGGCGACAATGCCGCGGAGTTCCAGTTCAAGCTGGGAATCGTCGACGGCAAGCTGCTCACTGTGGACGAAGTAAAGTCGCTGGCGACCATGCCGGGCAAGGAAGAGCTGTTTTCGAAGCTGCTGTTCCTCATCAACGCGCCTGCGCAGCGGCTGGTTACGGTGCTCAATGCCACGGGCCGCGACCTGGCGGTGGTGCTGGGCCAGGGCGTGGAGAAGGAAAAGTTTGCCGGAGAGGCTGCGGCCTAGCTTCGGCGCGCTCCCACGGGGAGTGCGGTTTTTTGAAAAGGGATATGGCCGCAGAGCAGGCAGGAAGTGCGCGGGTCTGGCGCATCGGAAACTTCCAGCGTGGGCTATCGGCCGGTAAGAGCAATACAAACGACTTTGGTCAAACGATTTTGAATGGAGAAGAAAATGGCGGATCTTACGCAGTTGGAAGAGCAAATTGTGGCCCTGAGCCTGCTGGAAGCAGCGGCTCTGGTGAAGAAGCTTGAAGAGCGTCTTGGCGTTTCGGCGGCAGCGGCGGCTCCGGTAGCGGCAGCGGCAGGCGGCGGCGCGGCTGCTCCAGTGGTTGAGGAGAAGACCGAGTTCCAGGTGATCCTGAAGGATTTCGGCGCGAACAAGATCAGCACCATCAAGGCCGTGCGCGAGGTTACTTCGCTGGGCCTGAAGGAAGCCAAGGATCTGGTGGACGGAGCTCCGAAGGCGATCAAGGAAAGCGCGACCAAGGACGAGGCCGAGGCGATCCGGAAGAAGTTCGAAGGAATCGCGACCATCGAGATCAAGTAAGCGAAATCGATTCAGCAGGCACTTGCAAGCACAGCCGGGACGCGCTACGATATCTGTTGCGCGTCTTTTCGGCTCATCCTCGGCTATGCGAGGGGCGGAGCGGGGCTGGCGGCGCGTTTTCAGATTTTGTAGAGGGTACGCAAGAGTCCGTTTGCAGGAGCTGTGCCAAGCGCTCCGGAGGCGGGTCTTCGGCGATGTTAAGTGCCCTAGAGTCAATGGATTCTGGATTACCTTGGGTCAGGCGGGCAAATCCTTTGACGAGTGACGAGTGGTTGGCGAATCGCGGCAGAAGCGAGTTTTGGGATCGGCGAGAGCATTGCAAAACAATTCGGATGGGGGCACAGGCGACAGGCCGATGCTCGTGAGGCGTTGTGTCCTCACGGGCTTTTTGTGTGTCCCAGTCTCATCAGGTGGAACATTTTGAACAAAATCCACCCTGTGCGCACAAACATCTTTTGACGGGTTTACCCGTTGCGCTTGCTTCTCTCAGTTGTGCGCAGTCTAGCGCACTTGCCGGATGCGCGGCAATGCCCGTAACGCGATTTTGATGCGACTTTCGCGAAACCCGCTTGGCAAGGGGGCCGCGCAGGGGTATTTGCGGCCTGTTTTGAAGGTTTGCCTCGGGGGCTTGCCGGGGCGCAAGGGTGGGGGCTGGAATCAAGAGTGATTACAGTCTGGTTTTTTGGTCTTGCTTTTGGATTTTCTTACCGTAATCAGCCAGCGCCCAAGAGACTCGGGCCCTGGCCCGGAGCCTCAGGGAGCCGGATTGACGAGCCTCAGGAGTGAACATGCCCAACGAGAAGCGCGCGATTCGCAGCCGGCTCGATTTTTCAAAGATTCCCACCGCAACCCAGATTCCCAACCTGATTGAAGTGCAGCGGCGCTCCTATGAGCGCTTCTTGCAGATGGACAAGCTACCCAACGAGCGGGACGACTCGGGGCTGCAGTCGGTGTTTGTGTCGGTATTCCCGATCACCGACTTCCGGGGCATTTCGCAGTTGGATTTTGTGGACTTCGCGATTGGCAACTGGGAGTGCAAGTGCGGCCACCTGAAGGGGCTGCATCATCTGCGCACGGCCTGCGTCCATTGCGGGGCGATGGTGATTACCGATCCCTTCCTGCCTGGCGATGTGCTTTGCCAGAAGTGCGGAACCTACAACAAGAACACGCCCGATTTCTGTAACAAGTGCGGCGATCCGGTGAGCCTGCAGTTGAAGTACGACCAGCAGGAGTGCGAGGAGCGGGGCATGACCTTCTCCGCGCCGTTGAAGGTAACGGTGCGTCTCACCATCTATGAAAAGGATGCGGAGACGGGCAACAAGAGCATCAAGGACATCAAGGAGCAGGAGGTGTTTTTCGGCGACATTCCGCTGATGACGCCGAATGGAACCTTTATCGTGAACGGCACCGAGCGCGTGATTGTTTCGCAGTTGCACCGCTCGCCCGGCGTCTTTTTTGAGACGGCGAACAACCGCACCTACTTCCTCGGCAAGATCATTCCCTATCGCGGCTCCTGGGTGGAGTTCGAATACGACCAGAAGAACACGCTCTATGTGCGCATCGACCGCAAGCGCAAATTCCTCGGCACCATCTTCCTGCGTGCGCTGGGTCTGCGTTCGGACGAAGAGATTCTCAAGACTTTCTATACCGTGGATCGCCTGCATATTGCCGACGGCAAGCTGCACTGGGCGGTGCCGCAGGACGCCAAGGCAGGCACGCATCTGGTCGGCGCCAAGCCGGCGCACGCAGTGCTGGTCAACGGCGAGGAGATTGCGCACTCGGGCCGGAAGATCACGCAGAACATCATGAAGGCGATTCGCGCTGCCGCGATTGACAGGATCGAGGTCGAGGCGGCCGAGCTGGATGGCGCGCTGACCGCGGCCGACGTGGTGGATTTGAATACCGGTGAAGTGGTGGTTGAGGCCAACGTCGAGTTGACGGCCGACCGCCTTCACAAGGTGCTGTCGAGCGGCGCGGCTAGCTTTGAAGTCTTCTTCCCCGAGCGCGACGACGTAGGCAACATCATTTCGAACACGCTGAAGCGCGACTCCATCCGCAAGCCCGAAGAGGCGCTGATCGAGATCTACCGCAAGCTGCGGCCAGGCGATCCGCCCACGCTGGATACGGCGACAGCGCTGTTTGAAGGCATGTTCTTCGACGCGCGCAAGTACGATTTCTCGCGTGTGGGCCGGCTGAAGTTCAACATCAAGCTGTATGAGAATCAGGACGCCACGCACCTTGACCGCCGCACGCTGACGCCGGAGGATTTTTACGCGACCATCCGCTATCTGCTGAAGCTGCGCAAGAACATCGGCATGGTCGACGATATCGATCACCTCGGCAACCGGCGCGTGCGCGCGGTGGGCGAGCTGATGGAAAACCAGTTCCGCATTGGACTGGTGCGCATGGAGCGTGCCATCAAGGAAAAGATGAGCGTCTATCAGGAGCTTTCGACGGCCATGCCGCACGACCTGATCAACGCCAAGCCGGTCATGGCGGCCATTCGCGAGTTCTTCGGTTCGTCGCAACTGTCGCAGTTTATGGATCAGACCAACCCGCTGTCTGAGATTACGCACAAGAGGCGCCTGTCGGCACTTGGACCGGGCGGCTTGTCTCGTGAGCGTGCGGGCTTTGAGGTCCGCGACGTGCATCCTACGCACTACGGGCGCATCTGCCCCATTGAGACGCCGGAAGGTCCGAACATTGGCCTGATCAGCTCGCTGAGCTGCTTTGCGCGGATCAATGAATATGGATTCATCGAGTCGCCTTATCGCAAGGTGAAGGACTCGCGGATTCTGGACTTTGTTGAGATCGTCAACGCCGGCGAAAGCGGCCTGCGCGTGGGCGATCACATTGAGAAGGAAGAGGCCGCGCGCCTGAATGAAGGCCTGAAGAAGGCCGGAAAGCGGGCGATCGACAACATTCCCTTCAGCTTCTATCTCTCTGCATGGGAAGAGGACAAGCACACCATTGCGCAGGCCAACATCGAGTTCAACGAGCATGGCGAAATCACCGAAGATCTGGTGAATGCGCGCCGCCAGGGGAACTTTGTGCTGGTGAATCGCACCGACGTGGACTACATCGACGTCAGCCCCAAGCAGCTTGTTTCCGTGGCCGCATCGCTGGTTCCGTTCCTTGAGCATGACGATGCGAACCGCGCGCTGATGGGCGCCAACATGCAACGGCAGAGTGTGCCGCTGCTGGTGGCCGAAGCTCCGCTGGTGGGCACGGGCATGGAGGGCGTCACAGCGCGCGACTCCGGAGCCGTGATTCTGGCCAAGCGCAACGGCATTGTGGACTCGGTCGATTCCGAGCGCATTATCGTGCGTGTCGAGGGCGAGCATCATCCCACGCAGCTTTCGCGCGAAGTGGGTTCGGACATTTATCAGCTCATCAAGTTCAAGCGGTCGAACCAGAACACCTGTATCAATCAGAAGCCTGTTGTCCGCGAGGGCGACCGGGTGGTCAAGGGGCAGGTCATCGCCGACGGACCTTGCACGGAGCAGGGCGAGTTGGCACTGGGACGCAACGTGCTTGTGGCCTTCATGCCCTGGCGCGGGTACAACTTCGAAGACGCGATCCTTATCAGCGAAAAGCTGGTGCGCGAGGACTACTACACCTCGGTACACATCGAGGAGTTCGAGATCGAGGCGCGGGACACGAAGCTCGGACCCGAGGAGATCACGCGCGATATTCCCAACGTCAGCGAACATGCGCTGCGCGACCTGGACGAGAGCGGCGTGATCCGCATCGGCGCCCAGATCAAGCACGGCGACATTCTGGTGGGCAAAGTCACGCCGAAGGGCGAGACGCAACTCACTCCGGAAGAAAAGCTGCTGCGCGCCATCTTCGGTGAAAAGGCCGGCGACGTACGCGACGCTTCGCTCACCTGCCCTCCGGGTATCGAGGGCACGGTCGTGGGTGTGCGCATCTTCAGCCGCAAGGGTCAGGAGAAGGATGAACGCGCCAAGCTGATCGAGGGCGAGTACATTGCCAAGCTCGAGAAGAACCTGGGCGACGAGATTCGCATTCTTACCGACGAGCGCCTCAAGCGTTTGGACGGCATCCTGGGCCGCAAGGAAGTATTAGCCGATCTGCACGACGAGCGGACCAACAAGCGCTTGCTGACCAAGGGCGCTCTGCTTGACCGCGAGACGATCGAGCGGATCTCCACCAAGAATCTCAAGCGCATCCGCTACGCCGACAAGGATCCTCGCGTCAACGAGCAGATCGACGAGATCGAAGAGATGACTTCGCGGCAGATCGAAGTGCTGCGCAAGATCACCAACGAGAAGATACTCAAGCTGCAAAAGGGTGACGAACTGCCTCCGGGCGTGATCAAGCTGGTCAAGGTCTATGTGGCCATGAAGCGCAAGCTCTCAGTGGGCGACAAGATGGCCGGCCGTCACGGCAACAAGGGCGTGATCGCGCGCATTCTTCCTGAGGAAGACATGCCGTATCTGCCCGATGGAACTCCCGTGGAGATCGTGCTGAATCCGCTGGGCGTGCCTTCCCGTATGAATGTGGGGCAGATTCTTGAGACGCACCTGGGCTGGGCCGCTCATGCGCTGGGCAAGAAGATTGCCGACCTGATCAAGGCGAATACAGATGCGGAGTACACACGCGAACTGATGAAGAAAGAGTTCGCGGGAACCGCAACGCTGCGGCAGTTGCTGGAGTTGGATGACGAGATGCTTTTGCGCGTGGGCGCGGGCATGAAGGGTGGCATCTGGTTTGGCACCGCGGTATTTGACGGCGCGCAGGAGAGTGAGATCAAGGCGCTGCTGGCTTCGGCCGGGCTGCCTTCCTCGGGCAAGACGCCGCTGTTTGACGGCATGACGGGCGAACAGTTCGAGCAGCCCGTCACCGTGGGCTACATCTACATGCTCAAGCTCTCTCACCTGGTCGACGACAAGATTCACGCCCGGTCGATCGGGCCGTACTCGCTGATTACGCAACAGCCGCTGGGCGGCAAGGCGCAGTTCGGCGGGCAGCGATTCGGCGAAATGGAAGTGTGGGCGCTTGAAGCGTATGGCGCTGCTTACATCCTGCAGGAACTGCTCACCGCAAAGTCCGACGATGTGTATGGCCGAACCAAGATTTACGAGGCCATTGTGAAGGGCGAAGCGGCGATCGAGCCGGGAGTGCCGGAGTCGTTCAATGTGTTGATTCGCGAATTGCAGTCGCTGTGCCTGGACGTGGAGTTGATCAAACGCGCAGACCTGATCAAGAAGCTTCCTGCGCCGGATTTGGCGGCAGTGGCCGATTGAAGCAAGTTTTCAGTTATCAGTTGTCAGTAGTCAGTTTGAACGAGTCGAACTGAAAACTGACAACTGATCTCTGACCACTGTTTTTAGGGTTCTTCTTGAAAGCGGCAAACACCGCTTCCCGGGAAGGAAGAGCCCTTCAAGAATCCCGGGAAAAGCCGCGGCAGGCGCCGAAAGGCCCGCCAAGGAGGGTCGCCTTGTTCCGTTCGAACCCGTTTGAGCTTTCCAGCCCCATTACCGACTTTGACGCCATCCGCATCATGCTGGCATCGCCGGAAAAGATCCGCAGTTGGTCGCATGGCGAGGTAACCAAGCCTGAGACCATCAACTATCGCACCTTCAAGCCGGAGCGCGACGGCCTGTTCTGCGCCCGCATCTTTGGACCGGTCACCGACTGGGAGTGCCTCTGCGGCAAATACAAGCGCATGAAGCACCGCGGCGTGATCTGCGACAAGTGCGGTGTTGAAGTGACGGTGAGCAAGGTGCGCCGCGAGCGCATGGGCCACATCGAGCTGGCGTCGCCTTGCTCGCACGTGTGGTTCTTCAAGGGCCTGCCTTCGCGCATCGGGCACTTGCTCGACATTTCCCTGCGCGATCTCGAGAGCATTCTCTACTTCGAATCCTATGTCGTGGTCGATCCGGGCGATGCGCCGGTGAAAGAGCGCGAGATCATCAAGGACGAAGGCAAGTTTCGCGAGCTTGACCAGCAGTTCCGTCCCTCCGGCTTCAAGGCCATGATGGGCGCTGAGGCCATCAAGGAACTGCTCAAGCGCGTGCAGATTGAAGAGCTGGGCGTTGAGTTGCGCGAGCGGATGAAGACCGAGACCTCCGTGCAGAAGAAGATCAAGTACGCCAAGCGGCTCAAGGTCGTTGAGGCCTTCCGCAAGAGCGACAACAAGCCGCAGTGGATGATCCTGGATGTGCTGCCGGTCATTCCACCCGAGCTGCGCCCGCTGGTGCCGCTGGATGGCGGACGCTTTGCGACCTCCGATTTGAACGATCTTTATCGCCGCGTCATCAACCGCAACAACCGGTTGAAGAAGCTGATGGACCTGCACGCGCCGGAAGTGATTGTGCGCAACGAGAAGCGCATGTTGCAGGAAGCCGTAGACGCGCTCTTCGACAACGGCCGCCGTGGCCGCGTGCTACGCGGCGCCAACAACCGTCCGCTGAAGTCGTTGAGCGATACGCTCAAGGGCAAGCAGGGCCGCTTCCGGCAGAACCTGCTTGGCAAGCGCGTGGATTATTCGGGCCGTTCGGTCATCGTGGTGGGTCCTGATCTGAAGCTGCACCAGTGCGGGCTGCCTAAGAAGATGGCGCTCGAGCTCTTCAAGCCGTTCATCTATCACCGTCTTGAGCAGACGGGCCACTGCACCACCATCAAGCAAGCGAAAGAAATGGTTGAAATGCAGGAGCCGGTGGTGTGGGACATTCTTGAAGAAGTCATCAAGGACCACCCCGTGTTGCTCAACCGCGCTCCTACGCTGCACAGGCTGGGCATTCAGGCCTTTGAACCGGTGCTGGTCGAGGGCAAGGCGATCAAGATTCACCCACTGGTTTGCACCGCCTTCAACGCCGACTTCGACGGCGACCAGATGGCGGTCCACATTCCTCTGTCGCCCGAGGCGCAGATCGAAGCTAGTGTACTCATGCTGGCGTCGCACAACATCTTGTCTCCAGCCTCTGGCCAGCCCATCACGGTGCCCACGCAAGACATGGTGCTCGGTCTCTATTACCTCACCAAGGCCAAGAAGGGCGGCAAGGGCGAAGGACGCGTCTTTGCCAACACAGAAGAGATCCTGATGGCTCTCGAAGCCAAGGAAGTGGAGACGCTCTCGCCGATTCGCCTGCGTTATACCGGCAAGGTGCTGGATATGACCACGGCCTATGACGACCAGGATCTGACCCACACCGAGGCGGTGGACTTCAACAAGGAGTACATCTCCACGACGGTGGGCCGCGTGATTCTGAACGACTCGCTGCCTTCGGGCATGCCGTTCGTCAATGGCCTGTTGAAGAAAAAGGGCATCGGGCAACTGGTGAACTATTGCAACCAGAACCTGGGCCTCGAAGTAACCGTTGGAATGCTCGACCGCATCAAGTCGCTGGGCTTCAATTATGCGACCAAGTCTGGGCTATCGGTTGGCTTGGATGACATGGTGATCCCGGCCAGCAAGTACACCACCGTGGACGACGCGGATAAGAAGGTGATCGAGGTCCAGAAGCAGTACATGGACGGTGCCATCACCAACGGCGAGCGCTCGAACAAGGTGATCCAGATGTGGTCGGCGGTCACTGACAAGGTGGCCGACGAAATGTTCGGCAACATGAAGCGCGCGGACGACGAAGGCGCCATGAACCCGATTTACATCATGGCCGACTCTGGCGCTCGCGGATCGAAACAGCAGATTCGTCAGCTTTCCGGCATGCGCGGACTGATGGCCAAGCCCTCGGGCGAAGTCATCGAGACGCCCATCACGGCAAACTTCCGCGAAGGCCTGACCGTGCTGGAATACTTCATCTCGACGCACGGCGCGCGTAAAGGATTGGCTGACACCGCATTGAAGACGGCCGACTCAGGCTACCTGACTCGCCGCCTGGTGGATGTGGCCCAGGATGTGATCGTGACCGAGTACGACTGCGGCACGGTGGAAGGCATCTACGTGGGTTCCATCGTCGAGTCGGGCGAGATCATCGAGCCGCTGCGCGACCGCATCATCGGTCGCGTAACGCTGGAGCGCATTAAGGACTACGACGGCAACGTGGTGGTGGATGTGAACCAGGGAATCGACGAAGACATCGCTTCGGCGATTCAAGGCGCGGGCGTCGAGAAGGTGAAGATTCGCTCGGTGCTGACCTGCGAGTCGCGGCGCGGCGTCTGCGCGCTCTGCTATGGCCGCAACCTGGGTTCGGGCCGCATGGTCGAGCTGGGCGAGACCTGCGGCGTCATTGCCGCGCAGTCGATCGGCGAGCCTGGAACACAGTTGACCATGCGTACCTTCCACGTGGGCGGAACGGCCAGCCGCGTCTCAGACAAGTCGCGCCTCGACGCCAAGAACAATGGCTTCGTGCGCTTCATCAACCTGAATACGGTAGAGAGCCGCGACGGCACGCTGGTAGCGATGAACCGCTCCGGTTCGATCGCAATTCAGGACGAGCGCGGCCGCGAGAAAGAGCGCTATCAGGTGGTCTATGGCGCGCGCCTCAAGGTGAGAGACGGCGAGCATGTAAAGCTGGGCCAGGTGCTGGCAGAGTGGGATCCGTACACCTATTCGATCCTTACCGAAATTGGCGGCGCGGTGCAGTTCAAGGACTTGCAGGAAGGCATCACGCTCAACGAAGAGGTGGACGAAGTAACTGGCCTCTCGCGTTGGGTCGTGGCCGACGCTCCAGACGAGAAGCGGCAGCCTGCCTTCGTGGTGAAGAACGCGAAGGCCCACAAGCGCTATCTGCTGCCACGCGGCGCTCACCTGATGATTCAGGATGGCGACGAGGTGGGCCCGGGCGATGTGCTCGCCAAGATTCCCAAGGAGAGCACGCGCACCAAGGACATCACCGGCGGCTTGCCGCGCGTGGTGGAACTCTTCGAGGCCCGCAAGCCGCGTGAGACCGCGATCATCAGCGAGATCGACGGCGTGGTTCGCTTCGGTGAGGTTGCCAAGGGCCAACGCAAGATTTATGTGACGGCAGACAACGGCGACGAAAAGGAATACTCGGTGCCGCGCGGCATTCACGTGAACGTACAGGAAGGCGAGCGGCTGAAGGCCGGCGATCCGCTGATGGATGGCCCGTTGAATCCGCACGACATTCTTGCCGTTCTGGGCGAAAAAGAATTGCAGGGCTACCTGGTGAACGAGATTCAGGAAGTCTACCGTCTGCAGGGCGTGGCTATCAGCGACAAGCACATCGAAGTGATTGTGCGGCAGATGCTGCGCTGGGTCAGGATCGACGAAGTGGGCGACACCAACTTCCTGCTCGAGCAGCAGGTAGACCGGTTCCGCTTCCGCGAAGAGAACGAGCGGGTACTCACCAATGGAGGCCGTCCGGCGATCGGGCGTCCGCTATTGCTGGGCATCACCAAGGCGTCGCTCTCCACCGACAGCTTCATCTCCGCGGCTAGCTTCCAGGAGACGACCCGTGTGCTTACCGAGGCCAGCATCAACGGCGCGATCGACAATCTGCGCGGCTTGAAAGAGAATGTGATCGTGGGACGCTTGATTCCCGCCGGCACGGGCCTCGAATACTACCGCAACGTTCAGCTCTCACCGGAGCTGGAGGAAGCGGCGGCCCGCGTGCAGCAAGAGGTTACCGCTGAGATCGAGGCGGCCGAGCGCGAACTGGAGCTGATGCGCCAGGAGGGCGAAGCCGAGGAGATGGCGGCCGAGTAAGTCTCACTGTGAATGCGGTGTTCTATTCAACTCAAGGGCCCGGCGCAAGCCGGGCCTCTTCTTTTGCGCTGCGTGAATGGCTCTGCTAAAACCGGCCGAAATCACCCGCGACTGCGGGCAGCTTCTCAGCCACCCTTACACGGGGAGGCCATTCTCCGGCACTCGGTTCGTGTTTTTTGCCAGGTACATGGCGGCGTCGCCCGTGTTGAGCAGATCGTCCTTGGTGGCGCCGTCCTCGGGATAAAGGGCAATGCCGACGCTGGCCGAGCCCTGTAGGTTGTACTCCCCACAGGCGAAGGGCTCGTCGAAGCAGCGTTCCAGGCGATAAGCGATTTCCTCAACCTTGGCGCGGTTGCGCACCTGAGGCAGAAGCACAGCGAATTCGTCGCCGCCTAAGCGGGCCAGCATATCAACGCTACGGAGCTGGTGCTTCATGCGCAGCGCAACTTCCTGCAGGTACAGGTCTCCGGTCTGGTGGCCGTAAACATCGTTGACCTGCTTGAATCTGTTCAGATCGATATAGATCAGTCCGAAGATGCTGGCCTTTTGGCGAGCCTCTTCGATCAGCTCATCCAAACGCTTATCCAGCGAGAATCGATTGTGGATGTCGGTCAGCAGGTCAAACTCCGAGCGTCGCAGCAGATCGGTGTAGAGACGCCGGGTTTCAATAGCCAGCGCGGTCAGCCCAACCGCCGTGGCCAGAGCCTCCGACTCGTTGGCACGGGGTTTGGCGTGCGGGTCAAACGCGGCAAAGAGCGTCCCCAAAGCAGATCCCGAACGGGCCGGAATCTTGGCTTCCATGACGCGCAGGGCCGTGAGTTTCGGCGGGCAGTTTCCAAGGCGCGCTCCATCGGCGATCTGGCACCAGCAGGGCGCGCCGCGCAGCTTGAAGGAGACCAGTTCCGTAATTTTCTCGACGATCTCGGCAAGTGGCCGGGAGCCGTTGATGTCTTCGAGGATTCGGCTGCGTCGCTGTTCTATGAGCGCCAGCGAGGCCGTCTGCCGGCGCATCTTGTACTCGACAGCCCAGCCCCTGGCGCCCACGGCAATCACGGCCGCGAGCAGCAAACCAACGAGAATCATGAGATTGCGGACGTTCAACAAGTTGGGCCGGGCTACAACCGAAATATCGTCCGGGGTCCGCATGAGGATATTGAAGGGAGCATCGCCTCGGAAAGGATTGGAGTGATCGAGGACGCAAATACCGGAGACGCGGACCCTGGAGCCCAACGGCACTTGATTCATAGGCAGCGGTTTAAGGTTATCAATACTCGGGTGGCGGTAGATGGCAGAGAAGACCTGGCCATCGGCCATCAGGACGTACTCATCCTGGGAGTTCTCCCGAACCTCCATCACCACTTGCCCTTCAATTGAAACCAGTTCGAAGATATGCTTACTTGCAGACAGTTCACTCACGGTTACCGGCCTGGGAGCGATTGGGGCGTAAACCGGGCTTTCCTGGATTTCACCGCCGGAAAGGGCCAGAAAACCGTCACGCACGTCGGGGAAGCCGGTTACGTCCGCCTCGTCGCCGACCCGCAGGGGCCTTTCAAAGACGGTCATGATCCACAGGCTTTTTGTGGCGTTCTGTAGAACGAAGGCCGAGCCAGGCTGATAATAGGTGATGGTGCCGTGAACCGTGACCCTCTGGCTGAGATTGTTCACGTGATAGCTGGTGATGATCTCGTCCATTTGTGAGACGGGGAGAGACCACGGGCTTGCCTCAGCACGCTTGACGATCTTAATGTTCGCCAGGGAAGAGACGGAGAGCCCCGTACCGGTTTGTTGCATTTTACCGTCGAATTTTGCCCCTGCGACACCGGTAACCTCGACCTCGGCGTCGAGCAGTTCGTTGGGAGCGCTCGCGTCGTAGCTATCCACGTAGGTGTCAATTGTGCCTCCGTCGGTAAGCAACGTCATGTGAATGTCATTCCGATCAGAGTTCAGCCCCAGGTCGGCGCTGTAGACTTTGGCGCGGACTGTGACGAGCGCGCAATCGTGCTGTGCGTGCATCAATTCATCGAAGGTGGCCAGAACGGGCGTGGGCAAGTTGCCGTGATGGAGCAGGGTGACGCTGTCGGAGATTACGATGGGGCGGAAGCTAGCCTGCGCTTTGCCCCGAACAAGAACGCGATCGCCGGGCACCAGCTTGATATCCGCATTTGTCCACACATAGATGCCTTCTCCGTTGTCTTCGACAAACAGAGTGGTTTCCCCAGCGCGCCTGTAGGTCACTGTCGCCTCGAAGGCGGCGAGCAGCCCCTTGGCGGCCTCGGCATGGCTTAGGGAGTGAATGGCGTGCAGGGTGGTGAGCGTGGCGGGCGGCGCTGCGCGGGCAGCCACGGCACATCCAAGAACAAGCACGAATAGAGGCGTCAACCACTTCATCAAGCAAAAACCACTCGAATAAGTCCTGTGTTATCTGGCCCCCGTGAATATCTATCGGCAAAACTCGCCGCAGCTAGCATTTCGGCGTCGAGAAAAAGAAGCCGGGAGATTGCGCGCAGGCAGATATAGCCCGAACCTATGTGTTACTATCGTACGCCGCTGACAGCGCATCAGACTATTACTTTTGGGGTATAGGCGTCCGATCCTTGATACTGATGGAACATCTTAAAATCGCTATTTGTTCTATTCCCTTCTTCGCTGTGGCGTGTCAGGGATTCAGGTGCTCGGCTTGCTCACTACCGATTCCGTGCTTTGTATTTTTGATGGTGTACATGGCGGCGTCTGCGGTGTTGAGTAGATCGTCCTTGGTGGCGCCATCCTCGGGATAGAGAGCAATGCCGACGCTGGCCGAGCCCTGCAGCACTTGGCCTTCGATCGCAAATGGTTCTTCAAATGAGCGTTCGAGGCGTTGAGCAATCTCCTCAACCCTGGCGCGGTTGCGCACCTGAGGCAGAAGGACGGCGAATTCGTCGCCGCCCAGCCGGGCCAGCATATCCATGCCGCGAAGTTGGCGCTTCATACGCAGCGCAACTTCCTGCAGGTACAGGTCGCCGATCTGATGGCCGTAGAGGTCGTTCACCTGCTTGAACTTGTCAAGATCGATATAGATCAGCCCGAAGATGCCGGCTCTGTGGCGAGCCTCTTCAACCAGCTCATCCAAACGCTTGTCCAGCGAGAATCGGTTGTGGATGTCTGTGAGCAGGTCGAACTCCGAACGGTGGCGCAAATCAGAGTAGAGACGCCGGGTTTCAATGGCGAGCGCGATGAGCGCAACGGCCATGGCAAGAGCCTCCGGCTCGTTGGCGCGGGCTTTGGCGTGCGGGTCGAACGCGGCAAAGACCATTCCTAGAGCATGCCCTGAATGGGCTGGAATCTTGGCTTCCACGATGCGCAGCGCGGTGAGTTTCGGCGGGTAGTTTCCCAGGCGCGCTCCATCGGCGATCTGGCACCAGCAGGGCGCGCCGCGCAGCTTGAAGGCGACCAGTTCCGTAATTTCTTCGACAATCTCAGCCAGTGGACGAGTGCCGTTGATGTCCTCGAGGATGCGGCTGCGTCGCAGTTCGATGCTGCCCAGGACGGCGGTTTGCCGGCGCACCCTGCGCTCGATCGTCCAGCCCCTGATGCCCACGGTGAAGACGACAGCGAGCAGCAAGCCGACGACGATGATGAGGTTGCGGATATTGAGCAAAGAGGGGCTGCCTACGACCGCAATATCGTCGAAGGAGCGCAGCAGGATATTGAAGGGCTCTTCTTCGCCGGGGATGGTTGTATTGGCATCCACGACGGTGCAGATGCCGGTGACCCGGATCCGGGAGCCCAGCGGAATCTGCATCATCGGCGGAAGCACGCTGGGCGCCGGCGGGTGGCGATAGATGGCAGTGAACAGGCGGCCATCGGAGGTCAGGACATACTCGTCCTGCGCGGCCTCCCGGACCTTAGTCACCACTTGCCCTTCGATGGAGACGAGATCGTTCTGATGGCCCTCAGCCATGCTTGGACTCCAGAAGGCGAGTTGCCGCCAGGTGGCCGGTTGCGGCGTAACGGGCTTGCGTATGTGGCTGTCCTGGACTTCGCCGTCGGTCAGGGTCAAAAGACGTCCGTGTGCGTCGGGAAAGCCGGTTGCGTCCACCTGATCGCCGATCTGCAAAGGTTCGTGGGTATTAGTCGCGATCCACAGGCTCTTGGGGCCGTCCTGCAGCACGATTGCCGAGCCGGGCTGATAATAGGTGATTGTTCCCTGAACCCGAACCCTTGGCGTGAGATCCCGCATGTGGTAGACGGCAAGAATCCGGTCCATGGGCGTGACCGGAAGTGACCATGGGCTGACGCTGGCGCGCTTTAGAATCTTTATGTCCGCCAAGGACGAAATGTAGAGTGTAACCCCGGTCTGTTGCATCTTGTCGTCGAACGTCCCCGCTGCGACGCCTGTGACCTCAACTTCAGCGTCCAGGAGATCTTTAAGCTCGTCTAGATCGTTGAAGTCGGTGTATGCCTCGATGTGACCACCTTCGGTCAGCATTTCCATGTGTGCTCTGCGGACCGTGTTTGAGGTCACTACCAAGTCTGCGGCGCGGATGACGGCGTGAACCGCAACCAGCGCACAGTCATCCTGGGCACGAATCAACTCATCGAAGGTGGCAGGAACAGCCTTGGGCGGAGCGTCGTGATGGAGCAGGGCTACGCTCTTGGCGACCACGATCGGGCGAAAACTCTGACTCGTGGTTCCTCGCACCAAGACGCGATCGCCGGGAATCAACTGGACGTTCGTGGGAGGCCGTACAAAGATGGCATCGCCGCCGTCCTGCAAGAAGAGCAGATGATCAACGCCGCGCGAATAGCCAACAGTCGCTTCGAACGCGACGGGAATAATCTGGCCGGCTTCGGCATTCGTTAAGGAGTGAATGGCGTGCAGGGTGGTGAGCGTGGCGGGCGGCGCTACTCCGGCAGCCACGGCACATCCAAGAACCAGCGCGAATAGGGGCGTCAACCTCTTCATCGGGCAATATCCAGTCGAATGAGTCCGTGATATCTGGCCCCCCGTGAGCATCTATCGGCAGAACTCGCTGTATCTATCATTTCGATTGCGAGTGCAGCCGGGAGATTGCGCGCAAACAGAAACAGCCCGAACCTATGCGTTCACTATCCTACTCCGACGGCAGCAGCCCTGGCTGTGACTCTTAGGGCATAGGCGCACGATACCAGATTCTGACTGGCTCATCTCTGAATCGCTATTCGTTCTATGGGGTTTTTCGGAATGGCGTGTCAGGGATTCAGGTGCTCAGCTTGCTGAGTACCGATTTCGTGCTTTGTATTCTTGATGGTGTACATGGCGGCGTCTGCAGTGTTGAGTAGATCGTCCTTGGTGGCGCCGTCCTCGGGATAGAGGGCAATGCCGATGCTGGCCGAGCCAAGCAGGTTGTGCTCCCCACAGGCAAAAGGCTCGTCGAAGCAGCGCTCGAGGCGATGAGCGATTTCCTCAACCTTGGCGCGATTGCGCACCTGAGGCAGCAGCACGGCAAATTCGTCGCCGCCCAGCCGGGCCAGCATATCTCTGCCGCGCAGTTGGCGCTTCATGCGCAGAGCAACTTCCTGCAGGTAGAGGTCGCCGATCTGATGGCCGTAGAGGTCGTTCACCTGCTTGAACTTGTCGAGATCGATGTAGATCAATCCGAATATACCAGCCTTTTCGCGGGCCTCGTCGATCTGCCGGTCCAGATACTTGTCCAGCGAGAATCGGTTGTGGATGTCCGTGAGCAGGTCGAACTCCGAACGGTGGCGCAAATCGGAATAGAGACGCCGGGTTTCAATGGCCAGCGCGGTAAGCGCAACGGCCATGGCAAGGGCATCCGATTCGTTGGCGCAGAGTTTGGCGCGCGGATCGAATGCGGCAAAGAGAGTGCCCAGAGCCGGCCCGGTGTGGGAGGGAATCTCGATTTGGACGATGCGCAGGCCGGTGAGCTTGGGCGGGCAGTTCCCAAGTTGCGCACCATCTGCGATCTGGCACCAGCAGGGAGCGCCGCGCAGCTTGAAGGACACCAACTCTGTGATTTGTTCGACGATCTCGGCAAGCGGACGGGAGCCGTTGATGTCCTCGAGGATTCGGCTGCGGCGCTGTTCGATGAGCGCCAGCGCGGCGGTTTGCCGGCGCACTCGATATTCAATGGCCCAGCCCCTGGCGCCCACGGCAAAGACCACTGCCAGAAGCAGTCCGATCACGATGGTGAGGTTGTGAACAGTGAGCAAAGAAGGCCTGACGACAACGGAAATGTCGTCGAACGAACGCATCAGAATATCGAACGGTACCTGGGAGGCAAATGGGTTGGAGTCCTCCGTGACGCAGATTCCTGTAACCCGGACTCGGGAGCCGAGCGGAATCTCCTTCATCGGCGGCAGCACCCTGCCTCCGCCAGGATGGCGGTAAATTGCCGTGAAGATTTGGCCATCGGCCATCAGGTCGTATTCATCCTGCCCTACCTCCCGGGCTGACGTTACCACTTGTCCTTCGAGCGACACCAAATCGATAATGTGGCGGCTCGCGGCGAGTTGTTCCCTGGTCGTCGCTATGGGCTCGATGGGCGCTTGTTTGCCGCTATCCTGGAACTCCCCTTGGGCCAGGGTCAGGAAGTTGTTGTGCGCATCGGGGAAGCCGGAAGCGTCCACAACATCGCCTATTCGCAAGGGGTCTTGCGTCTGGGTTGCAACCCATAGACTCTTGTTGCCGTCCTGCAGCACAACTGTCGAGCCTGGCTGGTAGTAAGTAACGGTGCCATGTACCCGCACTCTCTGCGTGCGATCCGTTACCTGATAGCCGGAGATTACCTGGTCCATGGGAGTGATCGGGAGGGACCAAAGACTGGCGCTGGCATGCTTGAGAATCTTCACGTTTGCCGGGGAGGAAACGCTGAGCTGAACTCCATGCATTTGGTACTTGCCATCGAATAGACCGCCGGCAACTCCAGTGACCTCGACCTCGGCATCCAACAGTTCTTCGAGTTCCGCGGACGTAAAGTGATCCGCAATCGTCTGTATGGAACCGCCCTCGGTAAGCACCTGCAGGAAGACGGCGTCGGAATCTGCATTTGGATTTCTGTCGCCGGTGCGAACGATGCCGCGCACGGTGACCAGCAGGCAGTCGTCCTCTCCGCGAATCAACTCGCCGAAGGTGGTTGGCGCAGGCTGGGGTGGTTCGCCGTGGTGGAGCAGGGAGATGCTGCTGCTTGCCACAATTGGGCGGAAGCTGCCTTGGGTCTTGCCCCGAATCAGGATGCGATCGCCTGCATCGAGCGTCACCTCTCCCTTTTGGCCGATGTAGATGCCTGCGCCGTCGTCCTGCACAAAGAGGGTATGGAGGCCGCGGTTGTAGTAGGTCACTGTCGCTTCAAAAGCGACCGGGAGACCCCGATCGGCTTCGGCGTTTGTGAGTATATGAATGGCGCGAAGAGTCGTCAGCGGGGCCGGCGCTGCGGCGCCGGCCGCCGAGGCGCATGAAAGAATGATCGCAAGTAGGAAAATCGACCTTTTCATCGGGCAGAATCCAATAGGACTGGTCGTGAGTTAGCCGGCCCACAAGTGCATTCATCGACTAGGCTCGCCGATCCATCATACCGGTATTGGGGCGAGCGCAGGAGATTCCACGCAACCGGAAACAGTCGGCCCTGAAGCGCATTCCATCGTAATCCCACTACGAGTCTGGCTCCATGGTCATTTTGGGTCACGTAGTCCAATCCTGCGCAGCCGTGAGCAAAGCCGCGGCCGCTCGTGGCGCTTTAGGATTCTTTCGGGTGTTCAGCGAGCCCCTGGCTGAGTCGCAAATTCCAGTCTACTGTGCTTCGCCAGGTACATGGCGGCGTCTGCCGCGCTCAAGAGGCCGTCCGCTGTGGTGGCGTCTTCTGGGTAGATTGCAATGCCGACGCTTGCCGAACCTTTCAGGGAGTGTTCCCCAACGGTGAACGGGGCATCGAAGCTGCGTTCCAGGCGCCGAGCGATCTCCTCGACTTTGGAACGGTTGCGAACCACAGGGACCAGAGCGGCGAACTCGTCGCCGCCGAGTCGTGCAAGCATATCGACGCTGCGAAGCTGGTGCTTCATGCGTAGCGCCGCTTCCTGCAGGTACAGGTCTCCGATCAGGTGCCCGTAGCGGTCGTTCACCTGTTTAAATTCGTCGAGGTCGATGTAGATCAACCCAAAGATTCCCGCATTCTGGCGCGCCTTGGCGATTTGTTCCTCCAGATACCTCTCAAGGGAGAATCGGTTGTGTATATCGGTCAGCAGGTCGAACTCCGAGCGTCTCAACAGATCGGAGTAGAGGCGCCGGGTCTCAATGGCAAGAGCGATTAGCCCGTCCGCCATGGAGAGAGCTTCCTGCTCGACGGCGCTGGGTGGGACGAGCTGATCGAATGCGGCAAACACAGTGCCGAGCGCTGGCCCCGTGCAGCCGGGGATATCTCTGCGGGCAACGCGGAGGCCTTTGAGCTTGGGCGGGCAGTTTCCCAGTTGCGCTCCATCGGCGATCTGGCACCAGCAAGGCGCGCCACGCAACCTGAAAGAAACCAGTTCCGCGATCTGCTCCACGATCTCAGAAAGAGGCCGGGTGCCGCTGATGTTCTCGAGAATGCGGCTACGCCGATGTTCGATCAGCGCCATCGTGGCGGTTTGCCTGCGCACTCTGCGCTCAATCGCCCAACCCCTGACGCTCACTAAGAATACGACTATCAGCAGTACGCCGATGAGAAGAATCAGGTTGCGATTGTTCAGTAAAGAGGGCGGGGCGACGACCACAATATCGTCATAGTTGCGTAACAGGATATTGAATGGTACCTGTGCAATAAATGGGTTGGCATTTTCCTGGACGCAGATGCCGGTTACTCGCACCGTGGAGCCCAGAGGAATCACTTTGGAGGCCGGAACCGGACCATCCGGGTGGCGGTAGATGGCCGAGAATAGTTTGCCATCGGTCGCCAGCACCAGCTCGTCCAGTGAAGCTTCCTGTACCTCGGTTACAACCTGGCCTTCAATCGAAACAAGATCGTAATGATGACCGGCCGAGATGAAGCCTTTGCGCGCAAGAGACTCCCACGTTGCCACGGTCGGTGTGACCGGCGCAGGCGTCAGAGTATCCCGAACCTCGCCATGCTCCAGAGTCAGAAAGCCGTCGTGATTATCAGGGAATCCCGTTGCATCGGCGGCGTTGCCAATTCGCAAGGGTTCATTAGTCAGTGTTTTGATCCAAATGCTTTTGGCGCCATCCTGCAAAACAACGGCTGAACCCGGCAGGTAATAGGTGATAGTTCCATGAACCAGGATCCTCGGCGTGGAATCGGTCATATGGAAGACCGTGATGACCCGATCCATCGGAGTGGCAGGGAGGGACCATGGGCCGGAGTCAGCGTGATGGATGATCTTCACATCGGAAAGCGACTGAACATGCAACAGAATCCCGGTCTCATGCATTTTGCTGTCGAATTCTTCCGATGCGACTCCAGTCAGTTCCACCTCGGCATCCAGTAGACTTTCTGGATCGCCGGCATCGCCGCTGTCCACATTGGCGTCAAAATAGCCGCCGTCCATGAGCAACTGCAGGCGCATATAATGCACCGGGGCCACCGGGCCTAACTCTCGGTCCGCTGCGCGGATGATCGCGTGTACGGTGACTAGTTTGCAATCGGTTTCGGCGCGGATCATCTGATCGAAGCTGGCTGGCTCCGGTTTCGGTAAGGCGCCGTGGCGCAGCAGTGTGACGCTGTCGGCATTCACGAAGGGATTGAAGCTGCCCTGAGTTTTTCCTCGCACCAGCACACGGTCGCCTGGAACTAGTTTGAGATCGGTTGGATAGGCAACATAAATGGCCGCGTCGCCATCCTGCACAAATAAAGTCTGTTCATAACCGCGATAGTAAGTAACCGTGGCCTCAAAGGCCACCTGCTGGTCCTGGTTAGCCTCGGCGTTGGTAAGGGCATGAATGGCGCGAAGAGTCGTCAGCGGGGCGGGCGTCGCTGACCACGCGGCACAAGCCCATCCCAGAAAGATCGCGACCGCTGCTATCGACCTTTTCATCGCTAAATCCCAGTCGAGACGCCTTCGCCTCGTTCGGCCCGCATAGGACGCATTGGCAGAGCGCCAACCGTGATTCAATCCGGCTTGAAGCACAGCTCGGAAATCCATGCAGAACAGGAATCTGCCCGAAATCCATGCACACCAATCCTACTATTTTGTCGAACGGATTGGATGCCACTTTCGGGGGATGGCTACCACTTTTGGGTTAGGATACCGAACAGCTACTCATGGACATGTTTTGCATTCGAGAAAACGATCCCCATAGGACGCTTTCAGTTTTCTGGCTGGGCAGCGTTATTATGCCTTCCCAAATTCACTGTCTGCTTGTCTCGGTTTGGTAAAACAAATGAGATAATTAGGATCGGTCGGAGTTGCAAAAGAACGCCTGCCCCATTTAATTGGGCAGGCATTCTTTTGCCGGTAACAAAGTCAGTCCGCTACGCTGCTTTTGTCCGGGTGTTCACGGCCGCAAATGCCGCGCCAGCGACCACTTCAGCTCGTCGATCCCTTGACCTGTTACGGCTGAAATGGCGTGAAACTCCATTTTTTTCCGCTTCACATGAGCCGCTAGTTTTTTGAGCTTGTCAGGATTGGCGCTGTCGATCTTGGTGGCGCAGACGATCATGGCCTTGTTTGCCAAGGGGTAGTTGGGCAAGGCGGGTTCTTCGTCGTCGCTTGGAAAGCCGTCGGAGTCCTCGTTGATGACTCCGCTGGTGAAGCTGGCTAACTCTTTGTTAATAACTTCGAAGTCTTCGACAGAGTCGGTGCGGCCTGAGGCATCCGACACATCCACCAAGTGCAGCAGCAGACGTGTGCGCTCAATATGGCGCAAAAACTGGACGCCGAGGCCTTGGCCAAGATGCGCGCCCTCAATCAGTCCCGGCATGTCGGCTACGACAAACGACTCCTGGTCCGGCTCCTCGCCCACAGTAACCACGCCTAAGTTGGGTTCGAGCGTGGTGAATGGGTAGTCGGCGATTTTGGGCTTGGCGGCGGAGATGCGGGAGATCAGCGTGGACTTGCCGGCATTGGGGTAGCCAACCAGGCCAACGTCGGCCAGCAGCTTCAACTCCAATCGGTAATGCCGCTCTTCGCCTGCGCGGCCCAGTTCGTGCTCGCGCGGGGCCTGGTGGGTGCTCGTGGCAAAGTGCTGGTTGCCGCGTCCGCCCCGGCCGCCTTTGGCGATCACGACCTCCTCGTCGGGGGACTGAAAGTCGTGGATCAGCTCGCCGGTGTCCTGATCGTAAAGAGATGTGCCCACAGGGACTTGCAGGATGACCGAGTCGCCGTCTGAGCCGGAGCAGTTTGAGCCCATTCCATGCTGGCCGCGCTGTCCCTTATGCTCCGGGTTATAGCGGAAATGGATGAGGGTGTTGTGGCGCTGCGACGAGACCATCACGACGTCGCCGCCACGTCCGCCGTCGCCGCCAGAGGGGCCCCCGCGGGGTACAAATTTCTCGCGCCGGAAGGCCATGCAGCCGTTGCCGCCGTCGCCCGCCTTTACGCGAATCTTTGCTTCATCGATGAACATGCTTGAACCAGTTGTCAGGAGTAAGTTGTCAGTGATCAGTGCGACCAAAGCGCGTCATCGATCCCAAATTGAAGATGCCGTCTTTTCAGTTTACCGGACCAGGGCTTAGAATCGTTGGTAAGTTCACATTAGGGAGTTCTGGGCGGCTGCAAGCGAAGGTTCCTTCGGGGACCGGAACTCCGCATGTGTCAGTTGTCTGCGCCCGGAAGCTGTGCCTATCCCAGACCCGCCAGTAGAGCGGGACGCACAGCAACCGCATCGAGCGTTTTCCCACGGTCTGCCGCGAGCGGGTGTCTCGATGGCAGGGGTAAGACGGAGTTGGACCAGGCCGCTGGCGGTGGCCGTGCTCTGCGGGCTCTTGAGCATGGCGCGGACCGCTATGGCGCAAGTCGCGCCAACCTACTCCGCTCCTGCTCAATCAGGGGGATCGCTTGCGGGCAAGCTCACGGACCTGCATTCGACGCCTCTGGATAACGTGACTGTCGTTGTCCGCAATGAAGCCACCGGCGCTGAGGCGCGCGCAACCACCGCCAGGAACGGGACGTACCGCTTCACCGGTCTGGACTCCGGCGAGTACACGCTGGAGGCTGAGAGTCCGCAGTTGGGCCATGGAAGTGTGGAGGGCATCTTTGTGCCTGCCGGACACGAAGCCCGCGTGCAGACGGCGATTCAGTTTCAGCTTTCGCCAGCCGACCCAATTCTGGCCACATCCCATCCGCTTCCGCCGGTGACTCCGGCGCAACCAACGCCAAGCCCTGCCAAGCCCCTACGCCAGCTTCCAACTAATTTGCCGGTTTCAGCGGGTCTGTTGCAAGCGGCGCCGGCAGTCTTGAGCCCAGCCATCACGGCGACCGTGCCTTCGCAGATTATCCAGGAACTTCCCTTGGCAGGACAGCGCTTGCCCACTCCAGCCGCGCCAATGCCGGAGGCCGAAGCGCCGGTGTTGATTGCCACGCTTGCTCCAGAGCCGTTGCTCTCACTGCCCCTGATGGGCTCTCCGGCACCTGTGGCACCAGCCCTGCGCGAGGTAGCGGCAAGCGTGGCGCTGGCAGCCCTGCAAATTGGCCAGCTCCAGCTTAAGATTGGAGACTCTATAGCGGCCGCTCATTCCGTCGATCCAGTGATCCCCGTGGTGACCACAACGGTGACCGCCGCTCAGTTGCAGGCGCTCCCAGTAAGCGGGCGTCGCTGGCAGGATTTTGTTCTCGATGCGCCCACGGCTTCGGCCCCGGCGGGCGGCACGGCGCAGACTTCGCTGCGCGGCGCTGGAGAGACGCCCGTTGACACCACACTGGATGGCGCGAGTACCCGATTGGCCTTTGGCGCTCAGGGCAACTCGGGGTCAGGCGCGGCCGGGCAAGGCGGCGAACTGAACGGCATGGGGCAGGCCTGGGCCGGCGGCCATGGAGTCGCCGTAGCTGAGTCGGCCATCCGCGAGGTGCAAACAACAGCCGGAAACGTGGAGGCCGCGGGAGCGCGCGCCGCCGGCGGCCGCATGAACGTCGAGACTCAGCGCGGCGTCAACGGCCTGCACGGTCAGAGCTTTCTCTTCGACCGCCAGAACACCTGGGGCGCGCAAAATCCATTCACGCAATGGGTAAAGGAGACTGCGCCGGCCACGCTCACCACCACGCCCACGTTTACTGCAGAACCGTTCACGCCGCCAGACAGCGAGACGACCTGGGGCATCGGCGCGGGCCGCCAGATTCGCCGCGACAAGCTCTTCTGGTTTGCCGCCATCGACAGTTACAGGCGCAACGATCCGGGTCTTGCCTCTGTCAAGCATCCAGACGAGTTCTTTGCCCAGCCCACAAACGACCAAATGCAGGTGCTGAGCGCGCGCCTTGGCTTGAGCAGCATCAATCCTGTTGCCGAGGGCCTTGCGGCTTATTCCACACTTTTGCAAACGCTGGACGGGCTACTCGGACCCACTCCTCGCACGGCTGCGCAGTGGGTCGGTTTCAGCCGCATCGACTGGCAGGCGGCGGAGCGCAATCGCCTTACGCTGGAAGCGCTCGGGGCTTTATGGGATTCACCGGGCGGCGGGCTGACCCGGGTCTCTGAGACTTACGGAACCAACAGCTTTGGATCGAGCAAAGCCAGCCAGGAGCTGCTGCTTGGGCGCTGGGAAGCATTTCTGACTCCTAATCTGCTGGCTGTGACTCAGGGCTCCCTGGGGCGCAGCATCCTGAGCGCGCGCCCTGAGCCGCCATCGGCTTTCGAGCAGCCGTTTCTCAGCCCAAGCATCTGGGGGCAATTACCGCAAATGGTGGTCGACTCGCGCTACGGCTTCACCATCGGCAATCCCTCGCGCTTCGGACAGGGAAGTTATCCCGACGAAAAGCTCTACCAGGCGCAGGAGTCTGTGGACTGGGTGCGAGGCAGCCTGCTGGTCAAGGCTGGCTTCGACTTGAGCCATAACTCCGACGCCACTAGCCTGCTGCGCAACCAGACAGGCACTTACTCTTATGCGAGCGTCGAAAACTTCGCCTCGGACGCGCTAACATTTGCCGCTTTTGGAATCGCCGGCCAGCTCAACCCCTATAACCAGCACAATTGCGATCAGACGGGCAAAGTATGGCGCGATCCTACGGGCCAGCTGCACGGGCTGGGCTATCTGCCTTGTTACTCCTATTACTCGCAAATGATGGGCCCCACCGATTGGCATTTGAGCACCAATGACTGGGCCAGTTATGCCACCGTGCAATGGCAGCCGAAGAAGCTTGTCGTCTTCTCCGCCGGGTTGCGCTGGGAGCGTGAGCAGTTGCCGCCGCCCATGGCCAAGCTCAACAATCCCGAGCTTCCGCTGACTGAAAAGCTGCCCAGCCTGGGCAATAATTGGGGTCCGCGTGTGAGCATGGCCGTGGGCAGTGCCGAGACGCACTGGCCGGTGCTGCGGCTGGGCTACGGCATGTATTTCGGACGCACGGAAAACGCCACGATTGAGACCGCTCTGACCCAGACCGGCTCGCCCAACGGCGACTTGAACCGCTTCCTGCGGCCGACTGACAACTTGAACGCCGGCGGTGCGCCGCCGTTCCCCTACGTGCTGGCCGGGGAACCTTCGAGCATGATCAAGCCGGGGGCCGTCGAGTTTGCGCCGAATTTCCGCAACCCTGAAATCCACCAGGCCATAGCAGCTGTTGAGGAATCGCTGCCCAGCCACATCGAAGTCACTGCCAGCGCCATGGTGAGCCTGGGCCGCAAGCTGCCCATCTCCATCGACACGAACTTCGATCCAAAGGTGAATCCGGGGACAATAACGTATGCCGTGATTGACGCCTCCGGTCTGGGGCCGATCAAAGCGGCGCAGGTAACAGTTCCCTTTTATGCCTCGTGGCCATCGGCTAACTCGGTGACGGGATTTGCCGGGCGGCTCAATTCGGACTATCAGCAGATATCGCAAATCGAGAGCCGGGCTAACTCGACGTATGAGGCGGTGATGCTCAAGATCACTCGCAACAGCCGCAGTTTGAGCCTTCATGCCCACTACACTTACTCCCACGCCATGGACTGGAATCCCAATGAGAGCGCCGCGGTTGCCGGCAGCGACGTGCTTGATCCGTCTAACTTCACTCAGGAGTACGGGACCAGCAATCTGGACATGCGCCACTCGGCAGCGGCCATGGTCATCTATCAGGCTCCGTGGAAGCTCCACAATCTGGCCGGGCGGCTCGCCAACGGCTGGATGATCTCCAGCACCGGGCAATTCCGCAGCGGCCTGCCTTACACCATGCGCACAAGCGGCTCGCTGGCCGAGGAGTTCAACCCGTCGACCGGCGCGGCCATCGTGGGCCTCGCGCCAGGAATGAACGGCTCCGGCGGCGCTCTCCGCGTCTACGGCCTTGGCAGCGATGGCCACACCTACAACATGGGCCGCAACACCTACCGCTACCCCTCCACATGGAAGGCCGACATGCGCCTCGGCAAGCGTTTCAATCTTGGGCCAATGCGCCAGTTGGAATTGCTCGTCGAGAGCTTTAACCTCTTCAACCACCAGAATGTGACGGAGCTTGAAACCACCGGCTACTATCTCGAACCCGGCAACCTGTCCGGCGGGCTGCCAACCCTCAACTTCCTCACCGGGTTGAAGGCCAACACCACCGCCTTTGGCCAGCCGCTCAACGTGAATGCGACCAACTTCTACCGTGAGCGGCAAATTCAGCTGGGGTTGAGGATGCGGTTCTGATCACTGCTCTGGGAACGAGATAATTCAGTCATCAGCCGCGCGTCATTCCTCCTCTTCACCCACTGCCCGGCTGGTCTCAACCCGCGAGGCCCTCAGCAGCCGCGCAATCTGCTTCAGATGCAGCTGCACCGCATAGGCGCGCAGAATCTCTGTCTGCGAGAACTCAAGGCCCGTGGGCCGCACCGCGGTCATGCGGGCTTCGAGCTGGGCAATGTCTTCTTCCAGGCTCATCGGCGGCTCCACATCGAAGCGCCACTCGTGAATGCGGCCGGCCACATGGTGGAACCCGGTGCGAATATCCCCGATTAACTGTCCGAGCGCAGGCTCCAGTTGCTGCGCATAGCAGAACTCGTTCGTATCCTTGACTGAGAACTCCAGCGCCACAAGGGCATCGAAAATGGAGCGGCCAAACTGCGAGAGAGTACTCAGTCCCTCTCGCCATCCTGGGCCGCCGGAGGGCTCGTTGCGTGCCGCCTCTAGCAGTTGGTTGTTGCCGCGCAGCATGGCCAGCGCATCTTCGCGCAGTGCGGGCAGGTTCTCTGCGGGCGCTCCGCGAAAACCCTGCAAAATCGCATCGAAGAACGCGCCCAGCACCAGAAACTCCTGCGCCAGGCCATCGCGTAGCCGCAGCCGTGCGCGGTCGGGGAAGACCAGTGTGGTCACGGCCAGCGCCACCACAATGCCCAGCATCACCTCGCCTACGCGCACCAGCGCCAGATCCCAGCGCGGACCCGTCGCATGAACCAGCATGATAATCGTGATGGTGACCCCGGCCAGCCGCGAACTGCTTCGCAGCCCCAGCAAACCGCACACAATCACCGCCGCAAGAATTGCCAGAATATAGTTCCACGGCAGCACGCCAAACAGCGAAAACGAAAAGCCGAGCACGGTGCCAATCAGCGTCCCCAGTATGCGATCCCGCGAGGCCGAAACGGTTGCGCCCATATTGGATTGCAAAACGATGATGGCGCTGATCGCGCCCCAGTAGCCGTCATGCAGGCCAAAACGCGCCGCCACCCACCAGCAAAGCCCCGCCGCCAGCGCCGTCTTCGCTGCGTGGATGAGCAGCCGCTGCCGCTCCCAGGAAAGAATCCCGAGATGCTGCTTTGGTCCCACGCGCAGCTTCATCGCGAGCTGTTGCTCCGGCCACGTCTTGTTTGCCTTCAGGCGCATGAATCCAATCTACAGAGGAAGATTCTCTTGCATTCAGAATGACCGAAACCGGCTCGTCGCGGCGGTGACCCGTCTCACGCCAGAGTCTGTTCAATCAAGGCTACCAGCTTGTGCCGCGGCTTTCTCGCTGCAGCAATTGCCCCGCTCGTTTAGCATGATATCGAGGCGCCCGCATTGGCCGGGCCGTTCATCCCGATGCTACGAGTCGGATATCCAGCAGTCTTCGACGTGGAATTGTTCAACGGCTTTCCCAAGGGAGTCGAACTGATTCCCCTGCCCGATTCTCTTGACCTTGAAATAGACATCGACGTCTGGATTCCCGACCCCTACTCGACCCGCGCCGTAAAGGTCTGGTCGCATCTGCGCGGCGTGCGCCTGGTGCTGTCAACCATGGCCGGCACCGAGTGGATTCCCGCCCTCGTTGGGCCGCACGTGACCATCTGCAATGCACGCGGCGCGCACAACATCTCCACAGCAGAGTGGACCGTGGCCTCGATTCTGGCCATGCTCAAATACTTTCCGTTCTATCTCGACGTTCAGCGCGACGGCGTGTGGAAGCGCCGTTTCGAGGCCAGCGCGCTCTATGCCGGCCTCACCGGAGATGCGCGCCCGCTGTATCCTCCCGTGATGCTGGAGGAGCTGACTGGAAAGAATGTGTTGCTGGTAGGCTATGGCGCCATCGGCAAAGAGATTGAGCGCATGCTTGCGCCCTTCGATGTGAACCTGCTGCGCGTTGCCCGCAGCGCCCGCACCGAACCGCTTGTTCATGCCATCGGCGATTTGGATAGCCTGTTGCCGCAAGCTGAGGTTGTGATTCTGATCCTGCCGTCTACTGAAGAGACCTACCGCCTCATCGGCGCGCGCCAGCTTGCTCTCATGCCGCAAGGCGCGTTGCTGGTGAACGCCGCGCGCGGGCCGATTGTGGACACAGACGCATTGGTCGATGCGCTCAATGCGGGCCGCATTCGCGCCGCGGTCGACGTGACCGATCCCGAGCCGCTGCCGGAAGGCCATCCGCTGTGGAGCTGTCCCAACCTGCTGGCCACGCCCCACATCGGCGGATCGAGCCCGCAGTTCACCCCTCGCGCGCTACGCGTCGCTGCCGATGAACTGCGGCGTTACATAAACTGCGAGCCGTTGCAAAACGTGGTTAAAGCCGCGATCTAAACAGAACTGTCCGGCTCATACGCGCGTGCACAGTACAACTTGGCGTTTGTGATTGCTACGCAGCACGAATTTCAGACACGCACAGATCCACGGACCCGTTGGAGCATAATACGGGTAAGGAAGTCGCATGACCGTATCTGCAAAGCTGGGGATTGCAAGCATATTGCTGGTCGGGAGCATCTTCGTCCGGCCATTCGCGAACTGGCGCGGCCCCATTGACGTCGCATGCGCTGTCATATCCGCCGTTCTCGGTCTTCTAGCTTCGCAGCGGGGAAGCAAATGGTGGCTTGTTATACCTGGCGCAATCCTTGCTGGATTTGGTATCTGCCTTTATGTAGCTTTCCACTCGTATTGATTCAGGCGGCTGTCGCTGGTCGCGCGTCTGACACCTGGCTTGCCGCGCGCCGCCAATCGCGCACGCCCAGCGCGGCCAGCGCCACCAGCAGCAAGTAAAGTAAAGCCGTGGGCCTGAGATCTTTGTAGAGATACTCGCCCACATAAACCACGTCGACAACGATCCAAAGCCACCAGTTGGCAATGTGCTTGCGCGCGCCCCACCAGCTAGCCACCAGGCTATAGCTGGTCAGCATCGCATCCAAAAAGGGTAGAGCGGTGCCGGGAATCTGCTTCATAAAAAAGCCAAGCGCGAACCCGCCAACCGCGCCTGCCGCCAAGCCCGTTAGCAGGCTGGCCAGTGGCAGGCGAACTACGCGCACCTCGCCTTCCTCACGCACGCCGCGCCACCAATACCACCAGCCATACAGCGTGAATGCCAGAAAGAAAACCTGGAGCAGCGCATCGGAATAGAGTTGAACGCGATAAAAAACGATCAGGTAGATTACATCTGAGATCAGCACCACTGGCCAGCAGATGAGCATGCGGCGCGTGGTCAGCCAGATGCCCAACAGCGTCGTCAGAACGCCGGCATCCTCCATCCAGTTCGCAGCCAGATAATGTGCGATCGTTGCCCAGCTCATCGTTCTCCAACTCTCTTCCGCGCATCGGCCCAACGCCGCAGCGCATCCAGCAGCTCCGCGCCGCCCGCGCTGTGGAACCAGCGCGCGTGACCCACCAGCCACGCATCGTAGGCCATCGGCGCCTTTTCTTCTTGATGCAGGACGTTCAAGAAATAGTCGGCCTCTGACAACGCAAACTCTGCGTGGCACAGGGCCGCCATCGGAGCCAGTGCCGCAGCCTCATCATCGCTGAGCGGCCGCACTTGCTCATAGCCCTCCAGCAGTGCTACCAGATGGTCAAAATGCACACGTACATTCTCCGGGTGCGCCGGATCGTTCATCAGCGTAATCCACTCCACGATATTGCGCTCGATCGCCTGCGCCAGATCGTGTGCCACGTTGGTGCGATCAGCCAGGCCAAAGTCGAAGATCGCAGCAGCCTGCGCCCCGCCGCTCTCGTCGCTCCACAATAAATTTGAAGCGTGCAGATCGTTGTGCGTCCACAGCGGTTTAAACGCAGGCAACAGCGGAAGAAGCTCCGCATGAAACGGCGCAAGCAACCGCAGAGCCTCGTCGCAGCAGTCGCGTACAGGACCATTCTCAGCCAATGCCGGCCGCTCACCCAGATATCTTTGCATTTCCACAAAAGGATTCTGCGCCGCAAAGATGGTGAAACTCGCCACCAGAGGGCGAGGCTTGCGGCGCGGCGCACCATATCCCTCCGACGCACGATGCAGCCGCGCCAGCGCCCTGCCTGCGGAGTACGCGTGCGCCGCTGTGCGAAACGGCGTCCAGGAGAGAGCGTCGCCATAAAGGTCAACGCCCGCGGGCGCTTCATGCACCTCGTATGTCCATGCACCGCGTTCGAGTGCCGTCTCACCAGATGGGGTTGCAAATACGCGCGGCACCGGCGCTCCATGGACCCGCAGGTGCGCCATGAAGCGATGTTCTTCCAGCAATCCCTCCACATCGCGCACGGTGCGGTGATGCCGCTTGATGAAGACCCGGACGCCACGCGTTGCCACCACACAGGCTGCCGACAGCGGTCTTGGGCTCACTGACAAAATCTCAATCGGCTCGCCGAAATCAGGATACGAACTCAACAGCGCGCGCACCTCGGCAAGCTCCAGCGCTGGCCAGTCGGGTTCGACCAGCGTGCCGTCCATGCCATGCGCTGTCGCTGTTGCGCTCATTGCAGAGTCATCCTGTCCCTCAGCCATCGGACTTAGAAAGTGTAATGTGCCGACAGCCGCACCGTCGTTGGCGCGCCAAGCCAAAGGAACGAATCGCCCGCACTGGCCCCCGTGTCGCTCCAATAGCGCTTATCGGCGATGTTATTGGCGTAGACCCTGAAGGTTACGCGGCCCTGCTCGCCGCCGGGCGTATAGCGCGCTCCCAGGTTGAAAAGGTTGTAACTCGGCACGCTCACCGCATCGTCGCGCGTGGCTTCCTTGCGCCCCGTATAACTCCATCCCGGCATCAGGTGCAGCCCGCGCAGGCGCGGCAGCGTCAGGTCGGCAAAAACCGCGCTATGCAAATGCGGCACGTTGAGCACCTGCTTGTTATCGAATGCCGGGGTCCCCGTTTCATCTGAGATTGCATTCATCGCCGCTGCTGAAGCGCTCAGGCGCAGCCAGCTCGCAACTTTTCCCTCGGCGTTTACCTCGATGCCATCGTGGGTTTCACGGCCTTGAGAGATAAATTCGAAGCCGCCTGCGCCATCGCTTTCCGGATAAAAGAAAGGTGCGCGCATGCGAAAGAGCGCAGTGCTCAGCAAGATGCGATGCCCCGGCTCGTACTTTGCGCCAATCTCGGCCTGCCGCGTGAAAAATGGATTGAGAAATTGATTCGCGTTATCAACCCACCACGGCGCTTGCGGACCCAGTGAGAGCATCACGCCGTAGTTGCCATAGAGCGTAAGATTCTCTACTGGGTTGAATGTAACTGCGTATTGCGGCAGCCAGACGGACCTATCAGTAAAGACAGGCGAGCAAGGATTTGGCGTCGGCGCTGTGCTGGGATTCAAGTTGATGGAATCCGAGCAGGAGGCATAGGGCGAGTAATTATTGTCGCGCAGAGAATCATATCTTCCCCCGGCCAGTAATTGAATGCGCCCCGGCAGATGAATCCGGTCCTGCAGCACCCCGGATGATTGATGGCTGTCTTCCCATAGCCTGCGCGGGCCTGCGGTTTCAAGCGGGCTTTCGATAGAAACCGGAGCCAGGGGTTGATAGATATTCTCCGCGCCAACATAAGAATAGACTGCGCCGTCCTGAATGATGCCATCGATCGAAGATGGATTATCAGTCGTATAAAAGCCGGGCTGCTGCACGCTGCGCAGAAAGAGCGTCCCGCCCCCGGTCAGGTCGTGCGTAATCGCTCCAGTCTTGAAGCGGCCAGTAACCATCGCCTCGGCCTGCGCGTCAATGCGCAACTCGTTTGGGTCGCGGTAATCGTAAATGCCGTAGTCGCCGCCGTCGGTTACGCCGGGAACCGCGGGACAGAAGAAGTAGGCGGGCGCATCCGGCGCGCCCGCACAGGCAACATTTCCGCTTTCATCAAACGGGGTGCCATACGCGTAGATCACATTATCTTGTATCAGCGAATGGCTCAAACTTGCCGCAGCAAAAGCTACCCAGTTATGCGACAGCGTGTAATCCATCCGCGCGCCGGTATTGATTGTGTCGTAGGTGTCCGGCGGACCCCAAGCCTGGTCGCCCAGCATCGTCGATGGATAGATTCTGTTGATATCCGGCAGCGTCGTGCCGCCCAGCAGTTGATAACCGCTCCCATCGCGCTCCACTTTATGCTGGTACTCGAAGTCGCCTTTCAGAACCGCCTTCGGACTCATCCTCCAATCGGCTGCGCCCGCCCCAACGGCGCGCCAGCCGTTGGTATCGTTCATATAACTCGCGATCCTCTCGCCGGCCAGATTCACCCGCGCGCCTACCTGCTTTTGGCTGCCGAACAGGTGCCCTAGATCCGCAGCGCCGTAAGCGCTTCCGCGATGATCGGTACCCAGATCGATCGCCTTGATCACCGCAGGCCGCTTGGTCACGTAGTCGATCAGCCCGCCCGCCGCGGCCACGCCGCTCTCTTCGCCAGCAATCCCCTTGAGAATCTCCACGCGCTCCTTGTTCTCAAGCGGCACATCCTGTTCCCCGGCGATGGTCATGCCGTTAATCTGGAGTCCCGTGGCCAGGTCGATCGGGAAGCCGCGAATCTCGTAGACGCCGTAGTAGCCCACCGGCACGTAATCGTCGCCAACCGACGCATCGTTCTTCACCACGTCTGAAAGCAGGCGCGCGCCCTGATCCGTAAGCAATTCGCGAGTCACCACCGTGGCCGACAGCGGCGTTTCCGCAAGTGCTGCGCCGTCCAGAGTACCCACCGTAACTGCCTCGGGAAGATAATCGTCCTTCACTTCGCCGTGGACCACAACCGTGGTGGTCACGCGCTGCACCGGTTGCGCCGGCTTCGGCGCGGTGGGCGCCTGCGCTTGTCCCGCTTGTCCAGATTGCTTGGCTTGTTCAGCTTGTCCGGCTGGCGGTGGTGTGCTCTGCGCAAATCCTCTGGCGCAAGTCGCCAGCCCGCAAGCCAGCATCAACACTGCGCCCAAGCGAAGGCAGAGTACCCGCCGCTTACGCCATGCGGCTTCGAGACGGGCTGAATATTGAATGGGTTTGCGGGCGGTTTCTGCGGATGCAACTTCAGGCATGGTTTCCCCTTGTTTCCAAATTGAATGAAACAAGAGAACTCACGCTGAGGTTCGAGGAAGAAGGCCGTTCGGCTTCGAAAACTTCCCACGCCGGTATTATCCGGATCGGGTTCGAGGGTATCTCTCAGCCCCACTCTCGTGGAGCACCCCTGTTTCAATAATTCGATTGAAACACTTTTGGCAGGGCCAGCGCAAATCTGAGCGAATGCCAGCGGGTCAAACCAGTCCACGACCACCGGCCGACCCCTAACCCCTGCGAAGCTACTTTCCCGTCCCCTCCGTGATCGTCACAATCCGGTCCACTCCGGGTACGGTAAACTGCTCCACCTTGCCGCTGGGCCAGTGAACCTCAATTGCATCCACGGTCGTAGCCTGCCCCAGTCCAAAGTGCGGCCTCGGGTCGTTGGTTGACATGTAGCTGCCACCGCTCAGCACGTCGCCGCGCTGCTTCATCCCATTGGCGGTCACATATACCGTAGCTCCCACGGCGTCGCGTGGGCTTTTCGCACCACCCACCAGTTTCAATTCCAGCCAGTGGTTCTTGTCCGGCGAGACGTTCCTGAGCAGCACCGGGTGGCCATCTTCGACGTTGATCACCGCATCGAGCTTGCCATCGTTGAACAGATCGCCCACAGCCATGCCGCGCCCGGCAATCACTACCGCCAACCCGGTTCCCTCCACCGCCGGAACTACCTCAAACTTCTTGCCCTCGATGTTGTGGAAGAGCACGGGCCGCTGCGCCCAGCTCGTGCCCCAGTTGTATTTGTCCGCTTCCGGGTAGACGTGCCCGTCAGACATGAGCAGATCCTTCCAGCCATCGTTGTCGTAGTCCAGAAAAGCGTCGCCCCAGCTGAGGAAGGGAACTGAAACCTCCGCAATGCCCAGTTGATAGCTGATATCGGTCAGGTTGCCATCGCCCTCGTTGCGATAAAACGGCTTGTAGTCGTCGGAGAAGGTAGTATCGAAGATCGCCAGTTGCCCGTTGTTCTGGTAGTCGCCCACCGCGATGCCCATGGACGCGGTCTCGCGCCCTGCCTCGTTCAGCGCGAAGCCCGATGCGTAGCTCACGTCCTCAAAGGTTCCGTCGCCCTTGTTCAGATACATATAGTTGGGCGTCGAGTCGTCGCCCACCAGCAAATCGATCTTGCCATCGTTGTTGATATCGACAAACAGGGCGCCCAGTCCGTAGTAGCCGGGCTTGTCGTCCACGCCGGCCTTCACGCTCACGTCGGTAAAGGTGCCATCACCATTGTTGTGGAAGAGATGGTCCGGTTCGCCCTTCAGGCCCCTCGGCCCGCACGCCACAGACTCGCCGCGGAAGGTGCAGAATGCGTTGTTGCTCCCATCCCCTTTGCTGTTGGGCAGGTTGTTCCAGTCCCAGTGCAGGTAGCCCGCCACAAACAGGTCCAGCCGCCCGTCGCCGTCGTAGTCGCCCCATGTGGCGCCGCTCGACCAGTTGCCAAGCGTAACGCCGGCCTTCTCAGCCACGTCGGTAAAGGTGCCGTCGTGGTTGTTGTGGTAGAGCCGGTTCTTGCCAACATTCGACACAAAAATATCCGGCCAGCCGTCGTTGTCATAGTCGGCAATGGCCACGCCCGTGCCCCAGCGATCGTTGGTCACGCCCGCCTTGGCGGCCACATCGGTAAACGTGCCGTCGTGGTTGTTGTGGAACAGTGCGGCGTGCGGCGGCGTCTCCTTGCCCGTCAGCGCGTCCACGGTCGAGCCGTTCACTACATAGATGTCCAGCCAGCCGTCGTTGTCATAGTCGATCAGCCCCACCCCCGAGCCCTTGGTCTCGACAATGTAATTCTTCTGCGGCGTACCCATCTTGTGGGTCCAGTGGGTCAGCCCTGCCTTTTCCGAGTCGTCGATAAAGATGACCGGCCCGCTCTTCACAAATCCGCCCGCGGTAATGGGCCGGTGCTGCGCGTCAAGCTGCACTGGGTGTGCGGAGTCGGCCGTGGAACTGCCCATGGGCGCGGGTTGTCCGCCGGCTGGTTTATCGTTTTGCTGCCCTTGGGGAAGAGCGCTGGGAACTGTGGCCTGGGCAGAAAGAAATGCGGGAATTCCTGCCGCCAGCAGTCCCAAGACAGTGGTCGTACGCAGTGCTAGAAACATGGCAGTCAGTATACGGGCCGAGGGGGTACCGAGTATCCGCCGAAAGGTGGAGGGCAATCGCATGAACGTTCCCTGGCGCGGACATTGGCTCCATTCGCTTCTTGAACAGGTCGTGAACCGCGGTTCCTCCCGGAGGGAGGAGACGAGAATAGCCCAGGGTGTAGCAAAGCGAAACCCTGGGAACGAGTTCAAGTTGGAATGTACCGCCCCGTCGGGGCCGTGAGAACCCTGCTCACGATCCCGATCTCTGTTCATGCAAACACCCTGGGTGGAGGGCCGCCGCGTGTGCCTATCCCTTTGCAAACATCTGCTTGATGCCCCGCAGCGCCTGCCGCGTCCGCTCTTCGTTCTCGATCAGCGAAAACCGCACGTGTCCGTCGCCGTAATCCCCAAACCCAATCCCCGGCGAAACGGCAGTTTTGGCCTCGCTCAGCAAAATCTTTGAGAACTCCAGCGACCCCAGCCTGCGGTACCGTTCGGGAATCTGCGCCCACACAAACATGGTTGCCTTGGGTAGCGCCACTGGCCAGCCCAGCTTGTTCAGGCCCTCCACCAGCACATTCCGCCGCAAGCGATAGTTCTCGCAGATATCGTGAACGCACTCCTGCGGACCCTCCAGCGCATGAATCGAAGCCACCTGGATCGGCGTGAAGGTTCCGTAGTCGAAATAGCTCTTCAGCCGCGCCAGCGCCGCCACCAGTACCGGATTGCCCACCATGAAGCCCACGCGCCAGCCGGGCATGTTGTAGCTCTTCGACAGCGTAAAGAACTCCACCGCAACCTCTTTGGCGCCGGGAACCTCCAGCACGCTGGGCGGCTTGTACCCGTCGAAGGCGATATCGGCGTAGGCCAGATCCTGGATCAGGTGGAAGCCGTACTGCTTCGCCAGCTCCACCAGCCGCGCCAGAAACGGCAGCTCCACGCACTCGGTGGTCGGGTTCGACGGAAAATTCACGATCAGCGCTTTGGGCCGAGGCACCATGCGCGGAATCAAGTCCTCAAGCTGCGCCAGAAACTGCTCGCGGTCATGCACCGGCACGCTCACCACGTGCGCTCCCGCGATCACCGGCCCATAAATATGAATCGGATAGCTGGGGTTGGGCACCAGCACCGTGTCGTTCGAGTCCAGAATGGCCAGGCACAGGTGGGCAATGCCCTCCTTGGAGCCGATGGTGACAATGGCCTCGGTCTCCGGGTCCAGATCCACGTCGTAGCGGGTCTTGTACCAGTTGCAAATGGCCTTGCGCAGCCGCGGAATGCCACGCGAGACCGAATAGCGGTGGGTCGCGGGCTTCAGCGCCGCCTCCACCAGCTTGTCCACGATGTGCTTGGGCGTTGCCCCGTCGGGGTTGCCCATCCCGAAGTCGATGATGTCTTCGCCGCGGTGCCGCGCGGAGCGCTTCATACCGTCGGTGATGTTAAAAACGTAAGGCGGGAGACGCTGAATCCTGCTGAACTCTTCCATGCGTAAAGTGTACTATCTACGGGAAACAAAAGAGGAGCAGAGCCAGCCGGACAATCTGGTCGAGCCTTACTGCCATGCATCGGCATCGCAGTTTGACACTCATGCGAAAAACACGGGCGGGGCACGGATCGGTTTTCACGAAGATAGTGGTCAGTGTGTTGCGTTGACGGTGGTTTCAGCGTGGGCGAGAACCAGCGCGGAGTGCGCGGCGGCCTGCTCGTAGTAATGAACGAAGCGCTGCGGCTCCGCGGCTTGATAAGACCCAAGGTTGTGCGCCCAACGATAGCCCACGGGCTGATAAACGAGTTCGGCAGTCACCCGAAGGGGACCGGGGGCGCCGATGGCTAGGTCGTAGTGCGTGGTGCTGGAGCCTGCCGTAAAGTCAGGATCGATGGCAGCTTCGCCTTCGACCGCGATGTCGTGCGGAGCGGTCTTTTTGTCAAAACCGGCAGGGAGGATGCGGTTGTCCTTGAGGTATTGCGTTGCGGTGAGCAGGCCAGTGGTGACGTGGCTCTGGCTGTCGCCGAGAATGGGCTCGAAGATCTGCACCTGATCGGCCGTCGTGATGCGGCTGAAGTGCGGCGAAAAACGTGTGGGGTCGGCGTCGTTTGCATTCCCGGCGATGGAGCCGTCGGCGTTGAGCTTGCCGGACTCGAAGACAATGCGGCCATCCCCGGCGGTCACCACGACGTGGAGCCAGGCGCGGCGCGAAGGGAAGGCCGTGGGCAGCTTGTGACCGGTCAGGTTTTCAACGCGCACTGCAAAAGAGAGCTCGCTGTCTTCCAGTGATGCGGGGCCGAGAGTCACGCGCGCCGACTGCGATTGCAGGAACGCCGTGGCGCGCGCAGTGGCGGCTGTTAGTTCGGCTGGCTGCGCGGTGACAGCAAGCTCGTCGCGATGCGCGCCAAGCATGCCTTCCATCAGGAAGTTGGCGCCGGTGAAGGTGTGGCGGCGGACGCCGTCGCGCGGCTGACCCAACAGGGATGAAACGGCTACCGCCTCGCTCACCGCAGGCATATGGCACTGCTGGCAGGTCTGTTTGTCGCGATAGTCGCTATGAAGCCACTCAAGATAGGGCATCTGCTCCGGGAGCTGGCCGATTTGCTTGCCGTCGGGGCCGATCGCAGTGGTGTAAAGGGTATGGCAACTGCCGCACAAGCCCGCATCGCGCATATGATCGGCCTGCACAGGCGCGTATCCCGTGGCTAGAACGTGCGCCCGCACCACGTGATCGGGATCGGCTGCGTAAGGACCGAATACGGGCCGCGGATGCACTCCGGGCGGTGCTATGGCAAAATTGCCGCTGTAGGTTGCGGGCGTGCCCAGGCCGGTCGCTTGAATCTGATGGCAGACCGCACAGGAGACACCGTCGGCCGCGGCCGCGCTCCCCTGGTGATCCGCGCTCAGCGGCAACCGGTTGAATACCTCGGTTCCGCGGCTCTGCGGCTTGTCTTGAAGGCGTTGCATCGGCATGTGGCAACTGGCGCAGTCGGTCTGGATGGCGGCGCTTGACTCCGAATGCTCGAGAACCTCACGGCGCACGCTGCCCTGCCAGTAGGGGTCGCGCGCGGAGTTGGCCATGATGCTGGCGCCCCACTCCACACCGATTGAGACGTCTTCGCCCTTGGATGTTTTGAGGTGATTGTGGCAGGTAGTGCAGCGGTCCGAGGTACGGAAATCCTGGGAAGGGTCGTTTTGCGCGGCCGCTTGAATACCGGCGGCATTCGCCAGCGCAAAGCTGACAATAGCTCCCATCGTAGCCAATGAAAAAAGCGGCGAGCGGTGCTTCATCTCCATCCCTCCGGAATCGGTCATCGGCTCCGGCACTTAATCCCTTGGCCGCGATGCCGCGCCGAGCGCTTCATATCGTCGGTGATGTTAAAAACAAAGGCGGGAGACGCTGAATCCTGCGGAACTCTTCCTTCGCATTAGTTTAAGGTAATCGGGGCAGGCACGGCACTCCGCGGCGGTTGCACGTCCGATTTCCGATTGCAACCCGCAGCATTTTGGTGGCGCTTAAGATTCGAGATTACTGTGCGCCTCCAGATCGAGATCCTCCCAGATATTCGGCCAATCTGTCTTTAGTTTCCTTTGGCCTTGTGGGCTAACAAAGTGGATTCCAAAGTTTGCCCAACTCATGGATCCCTCGAAGAATTGTTGTGCACTTCGGAGCTCATGCTCCACGATAAGACTGGAAAAATCTGCACAGGCCCAGAAGTCCTGCGATTGGTAATATTTGAGCTGCTCCAAGAACCCGGAGCCAGCACCGCAGACATGATCCGTCATCGCTGGTTGGAGAGGGGACCTTCGATTGTGCTCATATGAGTCCTGCGCCAGCATCCAGAGCAGTACGATCAAGGAATAGACAGTTTTGCCACGGCCGATACAAATTACGATCTCAGCTCGGTGCACCATTGCCTGCGCCATGTAGTAGGCAGCAATCTCGGGGAGTTTCTCTGGTGCAGGACTATCCTCTCTAAATTGAGATGGAGTGGCTAAGTCAAGCCCCGGAAAGCCGTTCACAACCAATTGATATGTGTCTAGACTGAGACCGTGCTTGGCCCGAGCGACATAATGCCTGAAGGCATGCATGTATTGCTCACGTTGGCTTAGCATATCGAACACCGGCTGGCCGACCAGGATCTGGTTGCCGTCTGCGGCGCTCATTACTCGTTGAGCAAGATTGATACCGGCACCTGCGATATTTTGATTCCCGTTTACATCCGTTATCAAGTTGTCGACATTTGAGTTTATTCCGACACGAATTTTAAACCTTCTCTGTTCGTCTTTGGCAACCGTATTGTGTTTCTCTATTCCTTCGAGTAGTGAAAGGGCCATTTGAATATGAATATCGTATGGGTCATCGATGCCTAGGAGAACGAGACAGATCCCATCACCCGTGGGCAGGAGAATCCGGTCTTTGTCATCAATTTTGTGCTTCGCAATGACTTCAAGAACGACAAAGTTGAGAACGCCAATGAGTTCCGTTTGTGCCTCAACACTCCGGTTGTGTGTGAAACCCACTATGTCAAGAAAGATGTACTTCGCGGACTTGGTCACGGTCTCCGACAATGCCAGACGCTCCTCTCCCGAACATTCAGATTAGAAACGCAATGGAAACAACCGGTTCTATGGGGCCAGTATATCGCCGTTCGGTTCCTAGGAGACGCCAACCGCAGAATTTATACTCAATGACAACATGAGCAATTTCCTGCCCGTAGACGAACAGATGGACCTGCTTGAGAAGGGCGCGGCGGAGATCATCCGCGTCAGCGACCTGCGCGAGCGTCTTGAAGACAGCCGCAAAACCGGACGCCCCCTGCGCGTCAAAGCCGGATTCGACCCCACCGCGCCCGACCTGCACCTGGGACACACTGTGCTCCTGCGCAAGCTGCGCCATTTTCAGCAGTTGGGCCACACTGTCATCTTCCTCGTCGGCGACTTCACCTCCCTCATCGGCGATCCGAGCGGGAAAAATGTGACGCGGAAGCAGCTCACACGGGAGCAGATCGACGAGTTCGCTCTCACGTACCAACAGCAGGTCTTCAAGATCCTCGATGCTGACAAGACCGAGGTCCGCTACAACTCCGAGTGGCTTGGCAAGCTTGGCTATGAGCAGACCATCCGCCTCGCGTCCCACTTCACCGTCTCGCAGATGATCGAGCGTGACGAGTTCCACAAGCGCTTCCAGGCCGAGCAGCCCATCGGCCTCCACGAGCTGCTCTATCCCCTCATGCAGGCCTACGATTCCGTCGCCCTAGAGTGCGACGTCGAGCTCGGCGGCACCGACCAGCGCTTCAACCTCGGCGCCGGCCGGGAGCTCCAGCGCCACTATGGCCAGAAGCCGCAGATCATCCTCATGACGCCGATCATCGAGGGCCTCGATGGCGTGCAGAAGATGTCCAAATCTCTCAATAACGCCATCGGCATCAACGAGCCGCCCGCCGAGATGTACGGCAAGCTGATGAGCATCTCCGATGCGTTGATGTTCAAGTACTATGTCTTCCTCACCGACCTGCGCCAGTCAGAAGTGGACGCCCTCGAAGCCGAAGTAGCCGCCGGCAAGCTGCACCCCATGGAAGCCAAGAAGCGCCTCGCCCGCACCATCACCGCCGGCTTCCACGGCGAAGCCGCCGCCCAAACCGCCGACGAAAACTGGGCCAAGATGTTCCAGCAGAAAGAAACCGCCGAAGACCTCGAAGAGGTCGCCATCGCCTACGCCGATGTAGCCGGACCGGAGCCAAACCAGATTCGTCTCCCAAAACTCCTTGTGCAACTCGGGCTCGCCGCATCAGGCGCGGAAGCCAACCGAAAGCTCGCCGAAAAGGCCGTCAAGCTCGACAGTGAGCTTGCCACCAATGCACTCATTCCACTGTCAGCCGTACCCGCACGTATCGTCGTCCGCCTCGGCAAGCGTGCCAAGGTTGCCGTGATCAGCTGAGCCGGAACGTCGTAGACTTGAGATCAAACTCAGGAGATCGTTCATTGGACCGTCGCAGTTTCATCCTCCAGGCAAGCGCCACTGCGGCTGCCGCAGGCATGTGTAGCCTGACGAAGGCGCAGTCCTTGCCGGCTGCGTCGGCGGAGTTGACGCTCAGCGAGGAGCCAGGAGCCCCGCGTGTTCCGTTGACCTATTCGGGCTTGAGCTATGAGCTGGCGCAATTGACCGATCCGCAGTTTTTCTCCGCCTCCAATCGCGATCTCGTCGCATATTTCCGTCTTCTCAGCCCGCACGGAGTCTTGCGCGTCGGCGGCAATAGCAGCGAGTTTTGCTGGTTCAAGGCCAATGCCTCCACGCCAGCGCCTCAGTTGCACGTGCCCACCGGCAATCTCACGGCGAACTGGATGCCGCACCGCCTCTTTGCCATCGCGCCGGAGGCGATCGACGAGCTGGCAGGCTTTCTCCGGGCCACGGGTTGGCGGCTCATCTACGGCCTCAACTTTGGCAACAGCACGCCAGAGAGGGCGGCCATGGAAGCGGCTTATGTGGCGCAAAAGGTGGGTGACCAGCTTGATTTTTTTCAGATCGGCAACGAGCCAGATTTCTATCGCGATGCCAACAACGGCACCCGCCCGCCCAATTGGGACTTTGCCGACTATTTGAAGGAATGGACAGGTTTTGCGGAAGCCATTGCCGCTAAGGTGCCGGGAGCACGCTTCGGCGGGCCGGACGTGGGCGCTTCTTCCAACTGGGTCACGCGGTTTGGCGCGGAATTGCCGGCAACCATCGGTTCCCGGCTGGTGGCACTGACAGGTCACTATTATGCTGAGGGACCGCCGAACGATCCGCGGGTGACGACGGCGCGGCTGCTCGGTGGCAATCCCAATATTCCCGCCGAAATGAAGCGGATTGAAGAAACGGCACGTTCGCGTTCCGTGGTCTATCGCATGACCGAGGGCAACTCCTGCTACCGCGGCGGAAAACCGGGCATGAGCAATGCCTTTGCCGCCGCGCTGTGGGCAGGGGACTATATGCTGCAACTGGCCAGCCTGGGGTGCGCGGGCGTCAACCTGCATGGCGGCAGCAGTGCCTTTCTCAGCGCCAGTCTTGGCGACCATACGCCGGGCATGGACGTTGCAAAGACTCCGCAGACCGTGCGCAGCGGATTTTATACGCCCATCCAAAGCGAACCGGACCGCGAGCCCAAGGCCATGCCGGTCTTCTATGGCATGTTGCTGGCAAACCAGCTTGCAGGCGATGACATGCTCAATGTGCAGGTCAACATGCAGGGCGTGAATGCCACAGCCTACGCCTCAAAACACAATCGAGGATTCAAGGTAGCCATCTTCAACAAGGATGAATCCCGGCCGCTCGACCTCTCGATTCTCGCCCCGCGCAGAGTTCGAGCCGCAACCGCCTGGAGAATGCAGGCCCCTGCCCTGGACTCGACCGAGGGAGTAACCCTGGCCGGCGCGCAGATCGAGGCGCACGCACAATGGAGTCCTAAGATCGCAGAGCCCATAGCGACCCAGCATGGAACCCCGCGCATCCATGTTCCCGCCGCCTGTGCCGCTCTCGTGTTCTTGAGCTAAGGCAACAGCGGAGGGAGCAGAGGCGGGGTACCTACCATGTGGGTCGAGGCCTCTGAAACCGCTCGCAACAAAGGCGGCTTTAGCCGCGGGCCTTTCACTTATGCCGCAGGCAATTCCGCTTCCACCATATCCGGCTCGGTCCACAGAATGATGGATTGAGGTAGGCTCCAAATGACGGTCAACAACAACCAAAGCAGTGGCTCACGTACATTGGGGGCCTGCGGTATCTGCTGGTACACAACTGCGAGAAAGCCGAATAATGCAACCCCACGCATCACGCCGTAGGCCTTGTAATGCGCGTCATTGCGCAGCTTGATGTCACGTTCATCCAGTGGGCGATCTTCCTTGGTCCATTCCCGGTTGCCGGGGTCCCGCAGGGTCTTGACTGTGTTCTCCAATAGTTCAGGACGCTCAGAAGATCTCCCTAGAAAGTCACGAACAGGCCCGCTGGGTCGAGTGCCACCCAGAAATCCGAGCAGGAATGGGGTGATCCAAATGCCCAAGAACCAATAGTCGCGGATCAAATGATTGGGTTCTCCGATTAAACGCGAAAGAAGCGCTAGTAAAGCGAGAACGACTGCCCAGTAGCCAACCACCAGCCATCGCCGGGTGCGGCGGGTTGCCAGATGAATTCCCCAAAACGTTCGTTTGTTGATCATGGCTGCGGTTCCTCCACATCCGGCTCGGTCCACAGCAGTATGGCTTGAGGAAGGGATAGAAAAGGATGTATTCGACGATGAGCAGTCCATAGATCAGATGGTCGAAGAACGCGGCAGGGGGCGCGAACCCATCCCTCTGCATCAACGGCGGGTTGCCGTTCTTAAGATAGGCGACGAGGAAGGTCGTGATCACCACCATGCCCAGATACCGGTAGGCCATCTCGTGAGCACTGTCGCGACGCCTAACCTCACGCTCATCGCTACAGAATTCGCGCTCATCCGTGATCTTCGGTATCGTTAACTCTGCAAGCCGTGACCAGGACGAATTCGGATTCTTGACATAGCGGGCGCGCACCTCGTTGCCGAGAAAGGGTTTAATCATCCCTTTGCCCCCGGCACCTAAACCGCCGAGCACCAGACTTCTAACGTATGAAGCAGAAATAATGATCAGTGTTGGGCTTACCACGTGCCAGTGATCCAAGAACCAACCAGCACTCATTAGAGCCGCGAATCCAGAATAAAACAGTACGACCAGTCTGCGGCGGCGAACCTGCGAAGCCATGTTGAAGTGTTTGCCGAAAAGTACAAGATCGGTTTTCATTTTGATTCCTCTGTTTCGAGTGCAAACCCCTGCGCAGGCTTGACTCTGCCCATCCCATACACTTGTTCGCTCAGCGGTTGCAACGGCCGCTTCGAGAAGATTGCCTCAACCGGCAGCCCAAAATACTCGCCCAGCGACAGCGCCAGCTTCAGGCTGGGGCTGTAGTCCCCGCGCTCCAGAAAGCCGATGGTTTGGTAGTTCACGTCCATGGCATCGGCCAGTTCCTGGCGGCTGATGCCCCGCTCGGCCCGCAACACCGCAATGCGGTTGTAGAGACCGCTCTCACCGGGTGGTTTCTGGGAGTCGTTGTTCATTTTCTAAATATATTGTTGTGTAATTCAAACATTTTGTCAAGATAAGAAATATAAATCGGCGAGCGGAAAGGTTCGATCCTGGCTCCACCACCTCCGTCTTCTTCCGTCAAGATGGTCGTTCATGACCTCGCGGGGCGCCCTTCGTCTCCTACCTTCTCAGGAGACGAAGGGCGCCTCATCGTTGCAGCGCTCTCTGGCGGGTTTATGGGACGTACGGCCAGCCGTCGGAGGTCCAACTGAGAGTGTTCAAGCCCAGCGTAGGCGTGCCGTTGTTGTTGCCATCGTAGTAGTGGTAGACCAGAATCGGGCCGCTGCTGCCGGTGAGGATGCTCTGCCCGCCGGGCCCAAAGATGTTCGAGTGAGCGCTCAGAACGATGGTGCCACCGCCGTTCAGCATATTCAAACCGCCGCGGTCCAAATACGGCCCGGTCACGCTGCTCGAACGGCCCACCAGGATGTGGTAGGTGCTGGCAACGCCATCGCAGCAGCCGTCGATCGACACAAACAGGTAGTAGAAGCCGTTGTAGTAGTAGACGTAGGAGCCTTCCTCACCGTTGGGCCGCTCCGCCAGGTGGTACACGGTCGTGTTCGATGTGGATTTCAGGCCGGTGGTGGCGTTGAGTTCGATCATGTAAATGCCGTCAGACCACGAACCGAACGACATCCACCAGTTTCCGCTGGTGTCCTCAATGATGCTTGGGTCGATTGCGTTGTAAGGACTCGAGTCCGTAGACCCAATGACAACACCTTTGTCGGCCCATGCGGTGCTTTTGGCGCTGGAGGCAGTGGCCAGCCCGATATCCGCCGTATGCGTGGTTCCAGACGGACCCGGAACCGCGTAGTACTGGAAGTACGCGCTGTTGTGGTAAACCACGTCGGGCGCCCATTGGTCCGGAGTGCCGCCGTGGAAGGTGGTTTGCCAGGCGGGAATCGGATCAAGCGCTTCACCGTCGCTTGTCCAGGTTGTCAAGTTGCTTGAGGTGGCCAGCGTGTTGTGGGTTCCATAGAGCCAGTAGACGCCGCTGGTATCTTTAATCGCCATGGGATCGTGTACATAGATGCCCGAGCCCGACACGCTATTGGGACTGTTGTAGGGGCTGGTTCCCGTATTCACCAGGGTCCATTCCTGGCAGGTGCAACCGGTGTTCGACCACTGATCGATCTTGGCAGTGTCCGAGGTGCCGGCGTTCGCCACTTCCAGGTAAAGACCGCTATTAACGTTCTTGATGTAGTAGCCGGCGGAGCCGGAGATGACCTCCCACAGATGATCCGAAGTGCCGCTGTCGGCCCATTGCACGATCTGCGCGCCGTCGGCAGTCGATGCGCCGGAGACGCCAAGCACCTGGTGGGTGAGCATGTTCTCGATGTTGTATTCATTATTGCCCATGGGGACAAAGTGCCACAGGTGATCAGTGGTTCCGTTGTCGGCCCACTGGACCGCGTCCGCGCCCGCGGTCTGGCTTGCTCCTGAGATGCCCAGAACCAGCTTGCTGTTTACGTTCTCGAGTTTGTATTCGACACTATCGCTCATCGCGATCTGCGCATGGGCGATAGCAGGCAGGGTGGCCAAAATGGCCATGCATGTCACAAGACGCTTCATCAATGCCTCCGATGGCTTCGGGTTGGGGGAGGGGTTGGAGCGGGTCAGGTCAAGCGGCAGATCGGCGTGCTCTCTTGCATGGGCAGGAAAAGCGGGCGGATTTGTGGGTACCAGAACTCGTTAGGTATGGGAAACAGTCTCTGGGGCAGTTCTTCAGGATGGATCCCACTGGCAGGGTCCAGATGCAGAGAGCGTTTACCAGCTCTCACTAAATTCCTATGAGACAGGAGACTAATCACATCGGCTGCTCACTGTCAATCTATTTCTATCATGTAGTTTGTAAGCCAAATTCCACTTCAACGCGAAGATGGCAGGGCTGTTACCTCGCTAGGTAAACGTTTTCTATTAATTCCAAGAACAGCCTTCTGACCGAGCACTCGGCCTGTTTCCTAAATGACCGCCCCTCAGGCAGCAAAAAATGAACATAAGAACCATCCCGCGCCAGAAAGCCATGAAAAAGCGGAACTGGCACTGGCATGCGTTAAACTGCTCTCCATGATTCATGATGGCAAGAGCCGCAAACTTCCCTTCGACCCTGCCGAGGCAGTGGCGCACCTGCGCGCCAAAGACGCCAAACTGGGCGCTCTGATTGACCGCGTGGGCGCATTCGCTCTGCGCCTCGACGCTCTCCCGTCGCCCTTCGAGTCGCTGCTCGAGTCCATCCTCTACCAGCAGTTGCACGGCAAGGCCGCGGCCACCATCCATCGCCGCGTGCGCGAGTACTTCAAAGGCGACCCCGCGCCGCAACTACTGCTGGACACGCCGGACGATCCCCTGCGCGCTGCCGGCGTCTCTGGCAACAAGATCAAAGCGCTGCGCGACCTTGCCGCCCGCACCCTCGATGGCACAGTGCCCACCCACGCGGCCATCCTCAAGATGACCGACGCGGAGATCGTCGAGCGGCTCACGGCGGTGCGCGGCATAGGGCCGTGGACGGTCGAGATGCTGCTGATCTTCCGCATGGGCCGGCCCGATGTGCTGCCCTCCACAGACTACGGTGTGCGCAAGGGGTTCGCGCTCACATTTCAACGGATCCCAAAGACGCGGCCGCTGGAGGCCAGCGATCTTCCCAAGCCCGAGGTGCTGCTCAAAAGGGGAAAACGCTGGGCGCCGTTCCGCTCTGTGGCCAGTTGGTATCTGTGGCGAGCCTGCGATCTGGCCAAGGGCACAGCGCCCGCGGGCCGTTCGAGCTTAGAATAATGACACACAGCCGGAATACTTTTTAGAACTGCCGGTGCGAATTCTTTGTGATGCCGGTACTGGAACGGAAGGCTCATGGGCTCAGGAAATCGGTTTGTCTGCATTCACGGTCACTTCTACCAGCCGCCGCGCGAGAACCCGTGGCTTGAGACGGTAGAGACGCAGGAGACCGCCGCGCCCTATCACGACTGGAATGAGCGCATCTGCGCGGAGTGCTATGCCACCAACGGCGCGGCGCGCATCCTGAATGTCAAGAACCTCATTACGCGCATCGTCAACAACTACGCGCGCATCAGTTTCAACTTTGGGCCCACGCTGCTCAGCTGGCTTAAGGAGAATGCGCCGCGCACCTATCGCATGATTCTGGATGGCGAGCGGCGCAGCCGCAAGACCTTTGGCGGCCACAGCTCGGCCATGGCGCAGGTTTACAACCACATCATCATGCCGCTTGCCAGCACCCGCGACCGCATTACGCAGATCCGCTGGGGCATTGCCGACTATCGCCATCACTACGGCACTGCGCCAGAAGGCATGTGGCTGGCGGAGACCGCGGCAGACTCGGAATCCCTTGAGCTGCTTGCCGAGCATGGCATCAAGTTCACCGTTCTCGCGCCGCACCAGTGCAAGCGCATCCGGCGGCTCACGGACGAAGCGGCCAACGGCGACGCCGGCTGGACGAATACCACTGGCGATACGGTCGATACAACGCGGCCCTATCTCGTGCGCTTCAGTTCCGGGGCCTCCATTGCGGTCTTCTTTTATAACAGCCCCATTTCGCGGGCCATCGCGTTTGAGGGGCTGCTCAACTCAGGCGAAAACTTTGCCGCCCGCCTCAAAGCTGGATTCAAAGACACCGCCGAACCGCAGTTGGTGCATGTCGCCACCGACGGCGAGTCCTATGGTCACCATCACAAGCATGGGGAGATGGCGCTGGCCTACGCGCTGCGCCTGCTTGAGGAAGACACGACCGTGAAGCTGGGCAATTACGCCAGCTTTCTCGACCAGTTTCCTCCCACATACGAGTGCGAGATTGTCGAAGACACCTCATGGAGTTGCGCCCACGGCGTCGAGCGCTGGCGCTCCAACTGCGGCTGCAATGGCGGCAAGCCGGGCTTCAACCAGCTTTGGCGCGCTCCCCTGCGCAAGGCGCTTGACCAGTTGCGCGATGCGGTTGAGCCGCTCACCGAGCAGGAGGGCGCGAATCTCTTCAAAAATGTGTGGGAGGCCCGCGACGGCTACATCGACGTCGTGCTCGACCAAAGCCCGCAGGTGGTGGAGCGGTTCTTTCGCAAGCATCAGAGCCATGCGCTCACGGTTGCCGAGCGGGTGCGCGCGCTTGAGCTGATGGAGATGCAGCGCCATGCCCAGCTCATGTACACCAGTTGCGGATGGTTCTTCGACGACATTTCCGGCATCGAGACCGTGCAGGTCATTGCCTATGCCGCGCGTGTGCTGCAACTGGCGCGGCAGTTGTTTGGCGTACAAGCAAGCCCGCTGGAACCGGCGTTTCTGGCCCGCTTGGCCACGGCGAAATCCAACGTGCCAAGCGCCGGCAACGGCGCCCTGCTCTACAAGGAACAGGTCAGTTGCCGGCAGTTGGGCCTGGAGCAGGTTGCGGCCCACTACGCCATCAGCTCCATGTTCTCCTCATTTGCCGAGGAAACCGATCTGTTCTGCTATCGCGTATGGCGCGACGCCTGGAACATCTACGCTTCTGGCCGGGGCCGTCTGGCGCTGGGCCGGGCCAAGATTGTGAGCGCGGTGACCACCGAGCAGCAGTCCTACTCGTTCGCGGTTCTCCACTTTGGCGACCAGAATATTACCGCCGCCGTAAAGGTTTACGAGGAAGCCGATGCGGCCGACTTCGAATCGTTTACCAAAGAGGCTGCCGGACATGTGCAGCGCGCCGACTTCCCTGAGGTCATTCGCCTGCTCGACCGCTACTACGGCCATGTGGACTATTCCATGGCCTCTCTGTTTACCGATGAGCAGCGGCGCATCGTGCAACTCATCCTCAACTCCACGCTTCGCGACATCGAGACCTCGTTGACCACCATCTACGAGGACCACGCCAGCTTGTTGCATTATCTTTCGCAAGCCGGGCTGCCCAAGCCGGCGGCACTGACGCTCGCAGCCGGCTTTGCCATCAACGCGGGCCTGCGCCACGCTCTCGAGGCCGACCCTCCCGACCAGGCGCAATTGCGCTCCTTCCTCTCGCTGGCCAAGGCTGACCAGGTTCCGCTGGAGACGGCCACGCTCTCCTACCTTGCCGATCAGCGCATGAAGCGCGCCATGGTCGAGCTGCAAATGTCTTCCGGCTCCCTTGAAATGCTGGAGCGCGCGCTGGCGTTGGCCCACACCGTCGTCGAGCTGCCCTTCGAGCTGAACCTCTGGCAGGCGCAGAACATCTGGTATGAGATTCTACGCACCGCCAACTACGGCCTCATCGCGCTGGGCAAAGACGACCGCCCGAGCTGGGAAAAGGGCTTCAACGAGCTGGGCACGTGCCTGTCGATTGACTGCACAGCCATGAAAGCCCTGGAGCCCGCCGCGGCCACAGCGGGTTAGGCAGTGTTTGCTGAATACCAAATCGCCCTGATTTGCGTCAGTCGTTCACCGGCTTCTACGACCCGCGGGAAGATGAAACCGCCTACGTTCTTCTCCCGGAGGGAGTATTGATATTAGCCCAGGACAAGCGCAGCGCAGTCCTGGGTAAGCATAAGCATCAATATAGGCCTCAGAGTCCCGTAGGGACGGCGCGAAATCCCTGCACGGAGCACCTTTCAACACAATCAACAACTTGCAATCCGCACGGAAAGTAGTTTCTTTTTAGGCACGGCTTTACAGGCTGCGGAAAAACTCGTTTGGATCTCGATCTGGAAAGGCTCTGTAACAGGGCACGCCTTCAGTCGTGCCGATAAAGCCAATCATATCAACGTTGGGCTTTAGCCCCTGCTGCACTCAATTTCGGTTTCCGCCCCCGAACGGCCCTTTTTCCGCAGCCTGCTTTAGCCCCTGAGGGAAGCCTCATCCAGGACTTCCCCCACTCGCGGGTATCGGCAAATGACCCTATTTGCGACCTATACTAGACCGCCCAATCGGAGGGAGCAGGGGCATTTATGCCCCTGAAAACAAGTGCCCCAAACACCGGGGCCGTTAGGCCCGGATCGCTCCAATCTGAAGCAAATACAACCGCACTATCAGGCGGGCAGACATCTGAGCGTGGTTCCATTGCGGTTCCAGGCAGTTGTTAACCACGATTTAACGGCCGGGTTGGCCCCTTTCCGGCCGGAATTGGGAACTTTGTGGTGCCTATTGCGTACACTTCGCATGCGCCTGTTCACGCTTTTCGCAATCGTTTTGCTGGCTCATGCGTTGCCACTGGTCAGCATTGGCAAGTTCAGAAAATCGACATTCTTCTTGGGCGGCCTCGGATACACCTGTCGCAACCTCGCGGTGGCTGCCGCACTGGCACTTGCAACTGTGCCGGGTGGGGCAATGGAAGCGGCGATCGCGCAATCCGCTACCGTGCCGGCACTCGCGCCGGTAGACTATTACCGTTTGAGTGTCGAGGCTGATCATGCCCTGCATAGTGGTCAACTGGCTCAAGCGGCGCAGCTTTTTACGCGTCTGCTCGTGGATCATCCGGGTAACGGCGACTACTGGGAAAAGTTAGGGACTTGCTACGAGAGGCTGAAGCAATTTCCGGACGCCGCGAACGCTTATGAACATGCGTTTAGCTTGGCGGTGGGAAGCCGCGCGTACATTGAGAATCAAATTGCCGAGATGTGGGGCGATGCGGGTGAGCGCGCCAAGGTGTTGGAGTGGCTCAAGCGTGCCAACGCCGATGCTTTCGCGCACCGCTCGGAGATCCTGTCAGACCCAGCGTTTGCGAAGTGGCGCGATGACCCCGAGTTTGTTGCCGTTGCCGGTCAAACCAGACCGCCCAACCTGAGCCGCGACCAGCAGTGGCAGTTCGATCTGGATTATCTGCTGGCGGAGATTCGCCGGCTCCACTACCGCTATCGCTGGGACGAACTGCCCGCAGGCCTCACCGAGACAGCGGCAAGCCTTCGCGCACAGATCCCAAATCTCACCGACGGGCAGATCGTCGTCCGGATGCAGCGGATGCTCGCACAGCTCGACGACGGACATAGCCTGGTTTACTTCTTTTTCGGCGACCACGAGCTCAAGCGGCTGCCAGTCAACCTCTACTTTTTCTCGGATGGGTTGTACGTGATGCACGCCCCGTCGGCTCAGAAGGACCTGATCGGGTGTCGTGTGCTCAAGATCGGCGATCTGGATACTGAAACGATCCTCCAGCGGCTAGCGCCTTACATCTCCCGCGACAACGACAATATGCTTCATGCGATGGGCGCTTATTATCTGACGACCCCCGAATTCCTTCGCGAGACCGGCGCCATCAGCGACGTGAACCATGTGGCGCTGACGCTTGAAACTCCCAGCGGAGAGAATAGGACAGTGATGCTTGAGGCGGCCACCGGGGGAGACATCATCAAGTCGCTTGTCGCACCCGAGTCGCAAACCCCGCCCCCGCTTTATTTGACGCGCCCTGATGAGGCATACTGGTTTGCCGAGCTGCCTGAAGCCAAGGCCGTCTACTTTCAATTTCATCACGTAATGAACGCGCCGGGCGAGAGCCTGGAGGCCTTCTCGACGAGGCTCAAAAACTTTCTGGACGAAAAGCGGCCCGACAACCTCATCATCGATGTGCGCCATAACAACGGCGGCGATGCGCAACTACTGCCGCCGCTCCTGCGCACACTCACTCAATTTGAAGGCAGCAAGCCCAACGCGCACATCTACGTCATCAGTGGCCGGACTACGTTTTCCGCCTGCCAGATATTCATCGCGCAAGTGGAAATGCTGACTCACGCTATCTTCGTGGGAGAGCCAAGTTCTTCAAGCGCAAATTTCATTGGTGAAGACGTGCCCGTCATTCTCCCTTTCTCGCAGGAGATGGTGAGCATCTCAACAGGCTATCACCAGGGCAATGCTAGCGACCCCTGGGTCTGGATTGCGCCAGCCATCCCGGTAGCCCTGTCGTCGAAAGATTACTTCGCCAACCGCGATCCGGTCCTGGAAGCTGTCATCAACGTTATCGAGGGCAAGTAGCCCATATTCCAAGAAGGCCTCGACACAGCCGCCCCGTTTCCGGCCCAAGGCGAGAAAATCAGCTTCGCCAGTGCAGCTCCACCGGCCCGTCCAGCGGATGCTTCGCCGCAGCCCCGCCCGCCGCATCCAGCCGCGCCTGCTTCAGCGCGAAGTACCACTTGGCCGGCTTGTCAGCATCGTCGATCAGCATCAGGCTGGGGTTGTGCCGCAGCCCCTCGGCCTGCTGAATCATGGTCACCTGATCCTGGCGCACAAACCGTGCGCCAAAGAACTTGGCAATCGGCGTCACAAACGGCACGTGATAAAAAACGTTCCACGCCGCCACCACATCGATGCGGCAGGTCGATGCGGTCACCGGCGTCACCGTGGTCAGGCTTGAGAACCACTTGTCCCCGCAGCGGATCACCTCAGTGCGCCGGTTGGGCAGCACGAAGTCGATGGTCGTCTCGATCGGCTGGCCATAAACGCCCAGCAGCTTGTAGGGCGCGGAGTTGCCGCTGGGCGCGTGGGCGCTCATCCGAAAACCCTCTGCGATGGGCTCGAAGCGTTTGGTCTTTTCGCGGATGCTGGCGCGCGAACGCCACCACCAGGCCTGGTGAACAAAGGGCCCATGCGCCGGGTCCATCAGCCCGATAATCCCGTGATCCACATTGCAGGGCAGATCCGCAGTGAGGAATGCTGTGCGGTAGCGCGCGCCGAACTTTGCCAGCTCCGGCACCGGCCTTCGCTCCGCTCCCTCACCCTTGCGCCCGCTCCCTGGGCCGGGCAGATAGACCCATGCGTGCCCATCGCGCTCCTCGCAAGCGTAGGCCGTGGCAAAGATGCGCGTGGCGTCCAGCCGGTCATGGCTGCTGAGCGAAGGGATCACCGCGCATTGGCCGCTGCACGGCTCAAACTCCCACCCGTGGTACCTGCATGTGACGCGCTCTCCGTCAAACCACCCCACGCTCAGCGGAATGCCGCGATGCGGGCAGCTGTCGCGCATCGCAAACACGCGCCCGTCGCCGCGCCGCCCCAGCACCAGAGGAATATCGCACAGCATGGCCGTAGCCAGCTTGCCTGCGCGCAGCCGCGAGGTGCGCAGCGCGGGATACCAGTCGTCGTAAAGCAGAGTGGCGGTCGGCCCCTGGATCGGTACGCCCGCTTCGGTGGTGGTCGCAAACGGCATTTGGCACTCACCATAGCATTGTGGCCGGGGCTACAGCAATTTCGGAATTGCTGTCGACCGAAACCTCACACCCAAGTGGCTTTTCCCTCAAGAAAAGCCACCTTTCAATTCACTCAAAAGGATTACGCTAATTCCGAAATTGCTCTAGCGCCAACTCAAGCGTCTTCGGAGCCGATCTACCGTTTGGCTCTCTGCTATCATTTCTTCCGGCAGTGGAATGCTCCAAGCTTGGCTTGGAGCGTGCCTCTTGGCTCGACTTCGGCCTCTCTGGGGTTACCCCAGGGAATCGTGAATAACTGAGCTTTCACCGCGTGAGCTTGGTTGCGCGCTGCGCAAAGCAGCTCACGCAAGGTCAGACTCGTTGGAGCATTCCGCTGTTTCGTCAAGCGCCCAATTCGTCGCTCTTGACTGCGCTGGCCCGCTCATTTCTTGCGGGTGAGCCTTCCGTCGAAGAGACCGTGGCCCGCGCCAGCCGCACTCTCGGCCAGTCCTGGCGGTGGCTTCGCCCCGTGGCGCAGCGCTTTGTTGAGCGGTTCGGGAATCGTGTGCGTCCCCGGCATCGGGATGTGGTTCAGTTCCTCCTTGACGACCCAAGCTTCAAGCGCGCGTGGATCAGGCATTTCGACAAGCTTTCAGTGGACCAATGGCTGACCGGGCCGCAGCGGATGCAACCCGTCCCCGCAGCCGCAGAATGGGACATTCCAGCCATCGAATCCGTGGGCGCATTGGCCCATTGGCTGCATCTCAGCGAAAGTGAACTGGAATGGTTTGCAGATCTCAAAGGCCTGGGCTCCAGGAGATGCGATCCACGCCTCGGTCACTACCACTATCGAGTGTTATCGAAGAAGTCCGGCAGCATTCGACTGATTGAAGCGCCCAAGCCGCGCCTCAAAGAGATACAGCGGCAGATACTCGTTGGGATTCTCAATCGCACTCCGGTTCATTCCGCCGTGCATGGATTTCTCAAAGGGCATTCCATCAAAACCTTTGCCGCTCCCCATGTGGGCCAGCGCGTTGTTTTGCGCATGGATTTGCAGGATTTCTTTCCCTCCTTCGCAGGGCCAAGGATTCAGGCCTTCTTTCGCACCGCCGGCTATCCCGAATCCGTCGCCGATCTGCTCGGAGGCCTCTGTACCAATGCCGCCGGGTTATCCGCCTGGAAGGAAGTGGAAAAACCCGTAGACCCTGCCTTGCTGAGAGAAGCCCGCAGCCTGTATGCGCGCCCACACCTGCCTCAGGGCGCGCCAACATCGCCTGCGCTTGCCAATCTCTGCGCCTATCGCATCGACTGCCGCCTGAGCGCCATGGCACAATCGGCCGGCGCTTGTTACACGCGTTATGCCGACGATCTCGCATTCTCAGGCGATGAAGCCTTCGACCGGTCCGCCGAGAGGTTTTCCACCTATGCAGCCGCCATCCTTCTCGAGGAGGGCTTTACGGTCCATCACCGCAAGACACGCATCATGCGCCAAAGCACGCGCCAATACCTCGCCGGCATGGTTGCCAACCATCATCTAAACGTCATTCGCGCGGACTATGACCGCCTCAAGGCGGTCCTTACCAATTGCGTCCGCTACGGACCGGAGAGCCAGAACCGTGATGCGCATCCGGCCTTCCAATCGCACCTGGAGGGCCGCGTCGGATTTGTGCAGATGATCAACCCCATGAAGGGCATCCGGCTTCGCAGAATATTGGATCAAATTCAGTGGTAGCCGAAACAGGATTAAGCCCCATCCCGATGCATCTTTCGCAGCGTCCGGTCCAGCTCCAGCTTTTGCTGAGTCAGCACGGCCAGTTCGGCAAAGTCGCCGCCGCGCTCGGCTTCGGCGATCAGCACGCGCAGTTCGCGCTGGCGGCTCTCGATGGCGCGTTCCTGAATCTCCTGGATCGCGCTCTGTACCTCGCTCTCCGTGGGAGGCTTGGTCTCCGCCAGCAGCGCCTGAGCCAGCAAAGCCCGCTGCGCCTCATCCTCGACTATATCCATAGGGTCGCGAGCCTGCCGTGCGGCAAGCGCCTGCATGGCCTGAAATGAGCCCAGGTGTTCAAACCACGTTGGCTGCTCGGCCAGAGCCTGGGCTGCCAGCCGCCGTGCCTGCTCCTCTTCGGGGTCAGCAATCGCCAGCGCCCGCAGCAGCACCCGCTCCACCTCGGTGAGAGTGGCGGCCCGCACCTCGATATGGTCGCGCCGCTTGAGCGCTGCCTGGCGCAATTCCTCGCGCAGCACCACGGAGTCGATGCCCAGCTTTTGCGCCGCGTCGGCGGCAAACTGGTCGCGCGCCAGCTTCTCCGGCATCCGGCGAATATGCGGCAGCAGGTAATTCATAGCTTTTACCTTCTGCTCCGCGCTGGCGCCGGGAAACATCTGCCTTGCCCGCTCAATAAGGTAATCGGCCTGCCTGCGAGCCCCGCGCAACGCCGCCGTATAGGCCTCTACGCCGCGCTCGCGAATATAGCGGTCGGGGTCCAGCCCGCCATCGAGAGTGACAAGCTTGATGGTGAAACCCTCTTCGGTGAGCAGCGCGATGGATTTCTCCGCGGCATTCGAGCCGGCGGCGTCAGGATCGAAGTTGACCACCAATTGCGACGTGTGGCGTTTGAGAATCGCTACCTGCTGCTCGGTAAAGGCCGTGCCGCTCGTCGCGATCACGTTCTGAATCCCGCGCAGAAAAACCGAGATGCAATCCATCTGGCCTTCGACCAGCACGGCAAACTCATGCTGGCGGATCGAGGCCTTCGCCTTGTCCAGATTAAACAGCACCAGGCTCTTCGAGTAGAGCGGCGTCTCCGGCGAGTTGATGTACTTCGCGCCCGCCTTCTCGCCCGTCTCCAGCGTGCGCGCCGTGAAAGCGATCACCCGCCCGCTCTCATTGGCGATAGGAAACATCACGCGCTTGCGGAAGCGGTCGTAGATCGGTCCCAGGCTGCCATCTCCTTGTTCCTTGGAGCTAAAGAGGCCAGAAGCCCGCAGGGCTTCATCGTCGGCCATTCCTCTGAGCCGGTCGCGCAGCGCGTTGAAGCTGTCGGGCGCGTAGCCCATGCGGAAAGCCTTGATGCCTTCCGGCGTCAGTCCCCGGCCGGCCAAATATTCCCGCGCCACGGCCCCCTCCGGCGAACGCAACTGCTCCTCGAACCATGCGGTCGCCGTCTCGTGCAGCTCCAGCAGTTTCGCCCTCATCCGCGCTCCGGCGGCCTCTTCCGGCGACGAAAACTCCCGTTTGGGCAGCGGAATCCCGCACTTCTGCGCCACAATCCGCACTGCCTCTGGAAACCCAACATTCTCGATCTTGGCCACAAAGCTGAATACGTCCCCTGAAGCCTGGCAGCCGAAGCAGTGGTAAAACTGCCGCACCGCGTGAACCGAGAACGACGGCGACTTTTCCTTGTGAAACGGGCAAAGGCCAGAGTAGTTCTGCGCCCCCGCCTTGCGCAGCCGGATGTACCCCTCGATCACCTTGACGATGTCGGCCTGCTGCTTGACGGTTTGGGCGAAGTCGCTCACGGGGTCTCTCTTGAGGATAATCCCGCCGGTTGCATCGGCAGTCACTCGACAGCACGGGCGGAGCGCATTTCAACAGACTGCGATGAACCCGCAGGAGTACAATCCGTGCTGGGTGAGGGAAGTCAAATGCTAATTCCATTTTTCGTTCTAGTTGCCGTCGTCGTCCTCTATCTGCTCAATTGCATCAAGATCCTGCGGGAGTACGAGCGCGGAGTCATCTTTACCTTTGGCCATGTCGGCAAAGCCCCCGTGGGGCCCGGCATCATCTTTGTCTTCAAGCCAATTCAACAGATGGTACGCATCTCGTTGCGGCAGGATGTGCTCGAGGTTCCGCCCCAGGACGTGATTACGCGCGACAACGTCACCATCAAGGTGAACGCGGTGGTCACACTCTATGTGGTCAGCCCCAACGACGCTGCCATCAAGGTGGCCAACTACGTCTACCAGACCTCGCAATTGGCGCAGACTACGCTCCGCACCGTGCTGGGCGAGGTGGAGCTGGACGAACTGCTGAGCCATCGCGACAAGCTGAACCTGCGCATCCAGTCCATCATGGACCAGCGTACCGAGCCGTTCGGGGTCAAGGTCGTCTCCGTCGAAGTGAAGCAAGTTGACCTGCCTGATCAGATGCAGCGCGCCATGGCCAAGCAGGCTGAGGCGGAGCGCGAAAAGCGGGCGAAGGTTATCCACGCCGGTGGAGAGTTCGATGCCGCGCAAAAGTTGGTGGATGCCGCCACGCTCATGGCCACGCAGCCCATGACCCTCCAGTTGCGCTACCTGCAAACCCTTACCGAGATTGGCGTGGAAAAGAACACCACCATCGTCTTCCCGCTGCCTATGGAGCTGCTGACGCTGCTCAATAAGATAGGAACCTTGGGAAAGGAACCCGCAGAGAAGCCGTAAACTAAGCAGATAACTTCCGCTCCGGGCTCCCCCCTCGGACGGATGTGAGTCTTACTCATGGCAAGCTGGCGTAACCACCGCCTTCGGGGACATGGTCCTTGTGCTGTGCAAAGACGATAGGCTATTTTCTTTCTGAATACCATAGGCCCGAGGGCGAGTTATGTGGGGAACGACTGATAAAAAAGGGGTTGATTCAGCTCAGCCCCAGCAAGACGCCGATCTGACGTTGGGTCCGGCCATGCTGCTCGGCATTTTATTGGTCCTGTTGCTGTCCGGCGCACTGGTCTTTGGCGGCGGATACTACATGGGCCGTCGCGGCACGCAGGGTCTGTTGGACGCAGCCAAGCCCGCGCCTGACGCGCAAATGCCCGTGCAGGCCGGTTGTGCGCAGGCCAAGCCATCGGCCAGCGCGCAAATGGACCTTGCGCCCGACCTCGACAGTGCCGGGGCCGATCAGGCAGGCGATCTGTCTGCCTCTGGCGCTTCAAGCACGAATGCGGCTGGCAGCGCGCCCAATGCGGCGGCGGCCACCACTTCAGGCGCATTGTTGAGCCAGCCTCAAGTCCGCCCCGCGCTTGACCCCGCGGCAAGTTCCCTCCAGGCCGCGGCTGGAGTTGGTGAGGGGTTCACTGGGTCTCCAGCCATTCCTCCTCCGGCCGCTGCGCCGGTCGTCCAGATTGCCGCCGTCTCTCACCAGGAAGACGCCGATGTGCTTTTGAATGCCCTGCGCAAACGCGGCTATCCGGTGAGCGCTCGCCGCGAACTCGCCGACAACCTGATCCACGTCCGCATCGGCCCCTTCAAAACCCGCGACGAAGCCAACAAATGGAGCCAAAAGCTGATGAACGACGGCTACAACGCCATCGTCCAGCCCTAGCCATCGATTCAATAGCTCTTGCATCGGGTCTGTCGTCAACCAGCGTTGCCGATCCGCGGGAGATCGAACTGCATCACCGCTCAAACCCGCTAACTTGCCAACTCGCTAACCCCGCGCAGCGGGTGCCAACTTGCTACAAATCTTCGACCATTTTCCTCGCCCTTCCCCTGCACATCCACATTTCTTTTGCTACAATCGCCTTGCCATAACCACCGGTTTCATCCCCCAACTCAGGCGGAAAGGCTCCCCAATGTCATTAGTGGAATTACAATCTCTCGAAAAACTCGGACGTCAATGGAATGCAGATGTCTGGATGCAAAACAACAGCACGGCCAAGGCAAAAGAGATCTTGGGCAAGGTGAACGAGACGTTACAGGGCTACCGTCCCAACACCTTCAAGGTCTACACGGTCTTCCATGCGTATGATCCGTATGTTCGCACCGCGGGCTTGAAAAGCGGTTCTTACCTGGCTATCGCGGGATGGGCGGCGGGCCAGCTTGACGGCGGCATAGCAGCAGCCGCTGAGGCCTTTACTTGTCTTGATAATAAGGACCTCAAGGATCTCTCCGCCCCCATGGCCGCCTTGGTGGTCATTGCCTGCTTCGCCGAGGTGGGTCGCGGCTACGCTTCGGAGCTGGAAAAATTCTTCTTGTGGCTGCGGGGGATCAAGGATTGTGGCAGTACCGCCACGGCGAAGGTCCAATGGGGCTCCTACAACGCCAGCTTCCCGCCCTCCCTCACCTACAAGGCGGATCAGGAAGATTTCCAGCCTGACTTCTAGGGTTGTTTGCCACACAGAGATTCGTTCATCTTTTGAAAAGGCACGACTTCAGCGGGAGATAAAAAAGGAGTTAAGAAATGGAATCGACCAGACCTAAGTTGCCGAGCGAAGCCGTAGAGCTTTACAACAAGTTTATTCATGGTGGCATGAGTCGCCGGGCCTTTATGGAAGGTGTGCAACGGCTTGCGATAGGCGGCATTGCGGCCTCGGCGATCATCGAGGCATTGATGCCGAACTACGCTCTCGGCCAGCAGGTATCTCGCACCGATGACCGCATCAAGGCGAGTTACGAGACCGTTCCCTCGCCTCAGGGCAACGGAAGCATCAAAGGATATTTTGTGCGGCCCGTCAGCGCCGACTCACGGGAAGCGAAGTCGTCGAAATTGCCCGGCATCATCGTCGTCCATGAGAATCGGGGTCTGAACCCTCATATTGAGGACATCGCGCGGCGGCTCGCACTGGCCAACTTCATGGCGTTTGCGCCCGACGGACTCACCTCTCTCGGCGGCTTTCCCGGCGACGACTACAAAGGCGGCCAGTTGTTTGCCAAGATCGACCATCAAAAGATGTTCGAAGATATGGTGGCCGCAGCCACGTGGCTAAAATCGCGCCCTGACTGCACAGGCAAGATCGGCATTACAGGCTTCTGTTACGGAGGCGGTGTTTCCAATTCCATGGCAGTCCGTCTGGGAGCCGACTTATCGGCTGCGGTGCCGTTCTACGGCAGTGTTCCACCCGCGGACGACATCCCAAAAATCAAGGCGCCGATTCTGGTCCATCATGGGGAGCTCGACATGCGGATGGCGGCGACGTGGCCGGCCTACGACAAGGCCCTGACGGCAATCAACGTTCCGCATGAAGGCTATATCTACCCTGGCGCGGTTCACGGCTTCAATTGCGATGCCACGCCCGAACGCTACAACAAACCCGCAGCCGATCTGGCGTGGCAGCGCACCATTGACTGGTTCAATAAATACGTTCGTGGATGATTCCGTCTGTTCCGGAAACCTACATAAAGTTGGCAGGTGCCCCGCATCTAACCACGAACAAATGAGGGTGCCCCCGTCTGGATTTCCAGACCGGGGAGAGCACGAACCTCGACCATCTGTTCCGGATTTCGAAGGAGTCGATACCAAGAGTGGATCCTTCCATTCCACTCTGGTCGCTCTCGTCAACGCGGACATCAAAGCTGCCGGCACGGACATTCGCGGGCCGCGTTAGCGACCCCGCTCAAGCCGCTCTGAGCGGCTCACAAATAAAGCCCCCGACTCTGCCCGGCCGCGACTGGTGTTTTCCGCGCGGTGGCTCCTCTGCCCATGGCTTTGAGAATGAATGTTGACTTTTGTTTCCTAATGGTGCGCCTCCGGTCTTTTTCGGGCGGGGTTTTCTTGAGAACTTCCTTGCTGGGGGCTAAATGATCCAGAGGGGGAATCTCACTCAGAAAGAGTGCGGATTGACTGTGTGCGAGCCACAATTTCCGGAACACGTCGACTTCGGCAATAGGACTGGCATCGCCGTCATCGACGGCGGGTTGCAGTTGGATGCGCTTTGCCTCGTGAGTCCGTTCCTCACGATTCAACACGCGCAACGCAGCTTGTACCATTTCGCTGGCGTTTGAATAACGTCCGCCTTCGACCATGGTCAAGACGAAATCGTCCAAATCGGGGGTGAGATCGACATTTCGGCTTGGCATATAACTCTCCTGGCAAAATCCTACGGCATCTTTTGGACTACCGCAGGTCAATTGGGTACAGGTCTTGAGTTTTTCTGGAGAGAACTCTGCCGGGTACCCCATCCTTTTCGCGTATTTTTGCGGAAAGTGTGGGAACACTTAGTCGCCAGGAGAAGCCCACCTCCCGCGTATAATCGCTGCCATGTCTCAACGGACCCCAAGGTGCTCGAGAATCCGCGCCAGGCTGCTCTTCGCAACTGCGTTTTTTGCCGCCGTCTTGCTGCCGGCGATCCCGTTGGCCGCGCAGGATGAGGCTTCGGCAAAGGAGCTTCTCACCAACCTCTTCCAGCACTATGCCAAGGGCCGCAAAGGTGTCGATTACAAGAGCGGATCCTTCCATTCCTCCCTGGTTGCTCTCGCGAACGCGGACATCAAAGCTGCCGGCACGGACATCCCCGCGGCCGGGGACGGCGATCCCATCTGCGACTGCCAGGAGTGGGATGGAATCTGGGTTCTCAAGATGAACGTGGAGTTGGAGACTCCGCGGCGCGCGCAGGCCGTTGTCACCTTCGCCATCTGGGCGCCCAAAGATCGGCCCAAAGACGATTCGCGCACCATCAAGCTCACGCTTGTTCCCGAGCGCGGCCAGTGGCGCATCTACGACATCGAGTACCTGGCCGAGCCGCACAGTGAGCCGGGCGCGCCCCACTCCCTCCGCCAGCAAATCCGGAAGGATATTGACTTCTACTCTCACCAGCCCAAGCCGCAAGCTCCTCGCTAAACGTCGCCGGGTGGGCAAAGTTCCCACACGCGAATCTGGGTGCCCCAGAGCCTGCCCTGAGCTTGCCGACCCGCAACGGCGTGCGCCTGCTCCCGGTGCGTCCCGCGTGACCTCCGCGCTGGTCCGCCAACTCCACGAAGAGCTATGGTAATCCAGCTCTCGCCGTTGCAAACCAAACGATCCGCATGCGGCTGCACATCACGGCTGGGCGTTGGGGGGGATCAGGAGCGTGAGCGCATCGGGCACGACTTCGATGCGGACGGGCAGGGAACCCAGGACTTCGCCATCCGCCTCGACGAAGACCGAAGCCGTGGACCCGTTGAGGGCGTGGCACTGGACGCTTGCGGCCTCTAGCAGTTCGATGTCGCCGTTGAAGGTATGACGCCGGAAGAGGACCGCCAGCAGAAAGCGCATGAAGCGGCGGCGGCTTTGGGTGCGAAAGGCCAGCATGTTCAGTCTGGGGCTGTGCAGAGTGGCGCCGGGAGCCAGTTCGCGCAACGCCCCGCCAAACGAGCGCACCCGAACGACCAGCAATTGCGAGACCTGGATCAAGCGCGGCGCATCGCTGCCGTTGGCGGTGAAGGCTGCCTCGAAGAGGGGAAACGAGCCGCCTGCCCAGACGCGAAATGCCTCGATCAGATAGAGGATGTAGCCAAGACGCCGCTTCAGCCTCGCATCCATCCGCGACATGAGCAGTGCATCCGCGCCCACGCCTGCGGCCACGAGGAAGGATCGCGAGGCCGGGTTGCCGGCACTGTCGTGGAAGTGGATGCGGCCCACGGGAACCCGTACCGGCATGGCGTGCAGCAGCATTGCGGCTACCTTGGCCGGAGATCCCAGCAGGCCCAGATTGGAGGCCAGGGCATTGGCTGTACCCAGCGGAATGACACCCAGCGCAACCTGCGTCCCCACCAGGTTCTGGAGGATGGCGTGCACGGTACCGTCGCCACCGCATGCCAGAACGGTGTCGCAGCCCCGGCGGACAGCTTCCTGCGTATGCGCAGCTGCGCCAGTTGGCTCACTGGTCTCGAAGAGATCGGCTGCGATGCCCGCTGCGCGAAGCACACCGAGAGCGTCCTGAACGGCTGAGTCGCGCCGAGACGAAACTTGTCCGGAAACCGGGTTATAGATCAGCGCAACACGCTGCATTGCGAGTTTCACCTGGGCCATGCTGCCCAGGGCTGTGGATGCCTTCCGGGCGTTCTCCTCTATCATCGCAGGTTTGAGGTGGGCACAGAACGGTAAAGCCCCCGTCTTGTTTTTCATGCACGGGATGCGCGCAGCCCCCTTATCATTCGTTGTGGAGGAACTTATCCCGATGAATCTTACCGGCAACACCATTCTCATTACCGGTGGCGGCTCCGGCATTGGCCGCGGGCTCGCGGAAGAGCTGCACAAACTTGGCAACCAGGTGGTGATCGCCGGCCGCCGCAAGCAGGCGCTCGACGAAACCATCGCGGCTAATCCCGGCATGAAATCCCTCACGCTCGACATTGAGAGTCCCGCCGCGATTCGTTCCTTTGCCGCCCAGGTCGCCGCCGAATTCCCATCACTCAACGTGCTCGTGAATAATGCGGGGACCATGCGGCCCGAGAAGCTGCTCGCCCAGCCGGATGGCCTCGCCGATGCTGAGGCCATCGTCGCCACCAATCTGTTGGGCCCAATCCGGCTCACCGCGGCTCTGTTGCCTCTGCTCCAAAAGCAGACTGCCGCTACCATTGTGAACGTCTCCTCCGGGCTGGCTTTCGTTCCCATGGCGCTGACGCCCACCTATTGCGCCACCAAGGCCGCCATCCACTCGTATACGCAGGCGCTCCGCTACCAGCTCAAAGCCACCAGCATCGAAGTACTCGAGCTGATTCCGCCCTATGTGGCCACCCACCTCATGGACGGCGCCGAAGACCCGCGGGCCATGCCGCTCGATAAGTTTATCGCCGAGGCGATGGGAATATTGAAAACCCAGCCCACGCCGCACGAGATTTGTGTGGAGAATGTGAAAGGCCTGCGCTTTGCTGCCGAGAGCGGTAAGTACGATGCTATTTTTCAGGGCCTAAACGCCGCCCGGACGGATGGCAACTGAAGGCATTCTGACCGTCAGCCCGCACTTTGGAAGCCGGAATGGCCCGAGCCTGTTTCAAAGACCCGTTTTGTATCAGGGCATGACTTCAGTCGTGCCGAAAGGGCCGCAAAATCAACGTCGGCTTTAGCCCCTGAGGGGCCGTTGCCGTAAGCCTCAAAGCTACTTTTGAAGCACGCTCTAGGGATTGGCGCAAGTGCATTTTCAGTCAGGGGATGATTTCATGATGGAGAACAACGCCGACGACCTGGCTCAACAGTTTGCCAGCGACAACTACGCGGGAATCTGTCCGCAGGCATGGGCCGCGATGGAGACTGCAAACCGCGGCAGCGCCTCTGCGTATGGCGACGACCAGTGGACGGCGCGCGCCGCCAATGCTTTTCGCGAATTGTTTGAAACCAATCTTGAGTTGTTCTTCGTTTTCAATGGCACCGCGGCTAACTCACTGGCTCTGGCTTCGCTCTGCCAGTCCTATCATGGCGTGATCTGCTGCGACCAGGCGCACGTGGAGACGGATGAGTGCGGCGCGCCGGAGTTCTTCTCCAATGGATCGAAGCTGCTTGTGGCCCGATCCGCGGATGGCAAACTGACGCCCGCTGCCATTCAGGAACTTGCAACCAAGCGGCAAGACATTCACTATCCTAAGGCGCGCGTCGTCACCATCACGCAAGCCACCGAAACGGGCCGGGTTTACACACTGGATGAAGTGAAAGCACTCTCCGCGGCTTGCAAGGAGCACGGGCTTTGGCTGCACATGGATGGAGCCCGCTTTGCCAACGCCTGCGCCAGTCTTGGGCGCAGCCCCGCGGAGCTGAGTTGGAAAAGCGGTGTAGACGTGTTGTGTTTTGGCGGCACCAAGAATGGGATGGCTGTGGGCGAGGCCGTCTTGTTTTTCGATCCGGCGGTCGCAATCGACTTTGAATACCGCTGCAAGCAAGCCGGGCAGCTCGCTTCGAAGATGCGTTTCCTGGCCGCTCCTTGGGTGGGAATGCTGGAGAGCGGCGCATGGCTGACCAACGCCGAACATGCGAACAAGTGTGCGCGGTACTTTGCGGAGCAGATCGCGAACATTCCCAACGTGACCATCGCTGCGCCGGTCGATGCCAACACCGTGTTCCTTATGGCGTCGGATGACATTCTCAACGGGCTGCGCAGCCGCGGCTGGAAGTTCTACACCTTCATCGGTGGCGCGGCCCGCATCATGTTCGCATGGGACACGGATCTGAAGCGCGTAGACGCTCTGGCGCGCGACCTGCGCACGTGCGCCGTGAGCAGCTGACGATCCGCAGGAATTGTCAGCTGTCATGAAGCGTGGCCCGGTCCTACGGCAGGACCGGGCCACCAATAAGAATCGGCGACCATCCACGCGCCAGCCAACAGCGCCGCGTTAAGGATGGTCTCACTCCACTGGAACGGGTCTTTGGAGCCCGCAGCCACGATAGGTATCCACACCACGAACAGGAACAGTGCGAGTTGAAAGGCTGAGAGGGCGACGGCCAACCGTGCACAGAATCCGATGAGGGTCGCGATGCCCGCTGCAATGAAGGCGCCGCCTGTGAAATACGCCCAGAAGAGGGGTCCCGGCAGCCAATGGGGGATGAGCGATACCGTGTCTTTCACGTCGGCGAAGTGGGCTACGCCGAAAAAGATCAAGCAGAGGCCGTAGAGCACGCGCGCGATGCGTAGGCCGTCGTTGCTGCTGACAAATCTGAAATGTTTACGGTCCCAGTCAGCGGCAAACCGGACATAGAGCACCCACGTGGCTGCCAGCATGACCGTGAGCGGAAACACCGACCAGCAAGCGTCGAAGGCGGGTTCATGAAGAAAGTTTGGCAACCGGAATAGCAGCAACCAAAGGAAGAGAGTGGCGAGCAGCAAGCGCGCGGCAATGGCCGCCATGCGCGGAACAAGCAGACCAACCCCGGCTGTGAGGGAGATGAGGGCGCCAAAGTAAATGAATAGTTCGCGTGCGGGGACACCGGTGGGCACAGGATTCCACAACGGAACGAAATCGGGATGGAGCAGGCCCATGGCTCCGAGACCGATCATGGTGACGGCGAAGATAGCATGCCCTATACTTGCGATGCGCATCGGCATGTGCTCCAAGGGATGCTTCAGTTTATAGGGCAGGTGGCCCGCCCATCGATTTTAATTCCTTCAATCGTTAGCCAAGAGGTAAGGCTGTGCCCCATTCATCGCGGCCCTATCGCGATGAGTGGGCTGCTAAGTCTCGCCGTCCACTCTGACTCGATGTCAACCGCTCCTCGAACACCGGTCGCGTAATGGTTGAAACTGCTCCATTGGTAGTCGCCGGGAGATGCAACCGTACTGCATGGCTCTATCTTAGGCCGGCCATGATCTGACCTCAAGCCCCGCTCATCGCGATGAGACCGCGATGAACGGGGCACAGCTTCTCATGACAAGGGGTGATTCTTCAGGGCCGATGAACGGGCCACCTGCCGGAAGTTTGTCACACGGTGCGCCATACTCGGCTCTCGGTATTCAGGATGAAAACCTTTGAATTCTCTGAATGAACCTCTTCGCCTTCCGATGAGGAAACAATCTTCCCGCCATAAACCCGAATCTCGTAAGGAGTCGATAGGACCGTTCGGTGTTTATATATCCATCCGGGCGTATTGCCGGTTGTTTGCACCGCCTCAATGCGAAACGTCTTTGTGTCCAGTCTATAGACCTGAGTCTGCCCATATTTCCGCGTGCCTGGATACCCCAACGAGCCAATCAAATAGATGTGGTCGTCAATCAGAGTTGCCGTATGAAAATCCGTCGGCGGGAATACTGACTCCAGATAGCCGTAAATCGTCACAGTTCCGTCGGAGGTATGGACAAAAACATCGTTGTAGATACAGAAATCCGGGTCATAACTATCTTCGTGTTCTCCCGCAACCTGCACGATGCGGCCATCTGGCAGGAACGTAATGGATTGCCCGAATCGGCGAGCACACCAGATTGGAGAATATGTTCCATCAAACTTGCTCTCAACCCCAAACATCGCTCCGGCCTGATAGGCATCAATTCCAGAGCGTATCATTCCTTCCCAAAACGCATTGTTCATCGTTTCCGGATTTTGTGTTCCAAATCGGCGTGAACGCCACTGTTGGAATTCGCCTGACGAAGTTTCCAGCAGATCCTGATCGGATTCGGAAGGGTAACGGAGGATCGCCCGTCGACCTTCCGAGGAAAGATGTTGCGGGTCGGCCCCGGCTTCTATCAGCTTCATGGCGATATTGCGCGTACTGGCATAGCTTAAAACTGTTCCCGCGTTACCTTTATGATTTACATTTGCGCCAATTGTCACGAGAAGATCGACAATCTCGCTGTTGCAATACTCAGCCGATGTCTTCAGTGCGCTGCAGCCAAAATCATCCTCTTGCTCAATATCCGCCCCGATTTCGAGCAACCATCTCAGCATCGGCACATGGCCATTCTCGATTGCGTAGAACAGAGGTGGTTTGCCGCAACGTCCCCGCGCATTCCGGTCCGAGCCATGTTCAAGCAGAAAGCTCGCTTTGGAGATCTCGCCAGTTTGGATGGCGACTAGCCAGGGGGTCCTTTTCCAATAGTCTCGCTCCTCTAGATCCGCCCCGCTCTTAACCACCATTGCGAGGTCGGCTAGCGTCCCGAACGCTACAGTCTCGATCAGCTTCGTAAAACCTATGTCATCAGGGTTTGCTCCTGCTTTAAGCAGCATCTGGACCGCATCGAAGCGCCCGATTCGCGACAGTACACGGACAGCTGACTCTGAGAAAGTAGTCATGCCCCGGAGGGGCACGCCGTTTGCAATGAGCAGCTTCAGAACTTCGATCAATTGCGGATTATGGCGTACATCACGGCTGTAAGCCGCGTTCACTAAGGCGTCGTAGCCCTGTTCCGTCTGGTAACGAATGTCCGCACCCGATTCGATGAGCAGGGCGAGCCTTTTCGGGTTATCGAGAGCAAGAGATATACAGACCTGATCAATAGTCGCGCCATGATGAATGAGAATGCGTAATATCTCTATACCTGTTTCGGTGTTGCTAAGCGCATACATCAGCGGCGTCCGGCCCTTATGGTCTGCCTGGTCTATCGCTACTTTCCGGGGTGATTCACTCAGGATTGTGTTTACGCGACGCAGATCGCCCTGCTGGACGGCGTGGTGAAGTTCGTACAATGCCATAGTTCTTTCATCATATTACGAGACTGACAGCGGTTTCGAGTTGTGCCGGCCGCTCTTGGCGGTTCCCACAGTGCCATCAAATAAAGTTGTCCTATTCAACGCGCGGTCGAATCGAATTAGTGCTCTTAAGTCGCCTTCTCGAGCGTCTTCCGAGGACTCGACGTAGCCGGACGGATGGCCGTCTATCCCCGCGCGTCGCTGCTCCGTTTCCGGAAGACCACCTTCAATTCCCGCCGCCAGTGTTCGGAGACGGCGATCAGCTCCCACTCCACCTGCGGCGAAAAGTAGCGCAGCACCGGCTCGTTTGCGGGATGGATGCGCAAGGCCGGACCGGCCAGCAGCAGCCTCGGCGGCAGCGGCGAAACTTCCGCGCCCGGAAAATATCCCTGTCGCTCAAAGGCCGACAGTGGGCGCGAACCCGCGTTGCCCGCGGCGGGTTGCCGGTCGTCGTTGAGCGCGCGCACGCGAATCCAGTAGTCCAGCGCTTGCAGCGGCAAATGCAGATCCTCGTCGGCCTTGAGCTCGACGATCGCCAGCCGCCCGTTGCGGTCGAGCGTGAGCAGGTCAAGCAAACCCCGGTCGCCAACCGAGAGCGCCGGCACCTGCGTATACAGCAGATCGCTGCGCAGGCCCGGCAGCAGCTCGGCGATTTCCGCCCGCAGTCGCGCCTCAAGCCAGCGCTCGGGCTGGAGCCGGAAGAGCGGATCGGTGCGCACTCCGTCAGCGTGGCGGCTCAGGAAGAGGCGCTCGAACAGATCGCGGCAAAGCGCTTCGTTGTCTTCAGTCAGCGGGGTCTCGTTGGCTCCTGCGCCGAAACTGATCTCGTCGGCGCGGGCGAAGGAGTTGGCTGCAAACCCATGGCGCACCCGCGCAAACTCCAACCCATGCAGCAGCAGGCCCACCTCGGTTGCAGAACTCGCCCGCACCTCGACGCGCTCCCTCGCTGCTACGGGAACCAACTCCAGCAAACGGTCCACGCCGGTTTGATTGCGCTCGATGGCCGCCGAGGCTGAAAAGGCATGAACCAGCCGCGACTCCAGGTTGCCGGTGTCCCGAAAGTCCACTGGCACAAGCTCTTCGCTGCGGGCATCCAGGGTATAAAGTTGAAAGTCGGCCGCGGCATGGTTGAGCCACGCCATTCTTTCGGCAGTGGTCCGCCAGGCTCCGGCCGGCACAATTACCTTGAGGCCGCCAAAGTGCCGCCGCCCGTCGCCATGCTGGCGGCAATGATCCAGCCAAAGAATGCCCAGCGTCAGAATCCCGTCAATGGTGGCAGCGGACTCCGCCTCGCTTACGCCGATCACCGCGTCGGCAGCGGTTCCGCGCAGCAACCGCCCGCGCACATAGGCTGGCCCAAAGCTGTGCTCCAGGTCCATGGCGGACCGCAGCCCGTCCACCTTGGCGCCGATAAAGCCGCGCGTCAGCACACGCTCCAGCAGCTTCTGATAATTGCGCCGCGTGGCATCGCGCGTGGTGGGTGTGCGGCGATCGCTCGTGGGTACAAGCTCCAGGGACTGAGGTTTGGCTGCGCCCATGCGGCGGGTGGCCAGGCGCAGGCATTGCGCGCGCTGCTGCAAATCCACAACGGTGCGCACCAGGTTCCGCTCGTCGCTCCAGAACTGCAACACGCACCGCCCATGCGACTCGCTTACCGCATAGTGGGCTGTGCGCATGTCAAACAGAACGCGTCCATCCTCAAGCAGCGCGGCTGCCGGGTGGTCTGCCAGATATTCTTCGATGTTTTGGGCCAGCCGTGCCGGGGAGGGAGCAGCTTCACCGGCGGTCATGCAGTGCCGCTACCAGCCCTGCCGCGCGCGCAGATTGGTAATGTGTGCGGTGTGGTGGCGCGAGTGCCAGTCGTAGATGGCCAGTGCCTTGGCGACAGTCTGGCGGCCTTGCTGGGGGTGTTCGTAGCCCTTCTGAAAGTCTTCTTCGGAGAGAGACTCGAAGAGCGCCACCCAGCGGCTATGGAGCGCATCAACAAGCACCAGAGAGGGTTGGATGGGCTGCCGACTGTCTGCCAGTTTGGCCCAGGCGGCCTCGTCATAGGGCTTGATCGTGGGCCAATCCTCGGTAAGGGCCAGCTTGCAGCGAATGTAGGCGTTAGCGTGGCTGTCGGCAATGTGATGAACCAGTTGACGCACTGTCCAGCCGCCTTCGCGGTAGGGCGTGTCGAGCTGGGCGTCATCGAGACCGCTCACGGCCGCGCGCAGACGCTCAGGGAGCAGGCGCACCGTTTCAATTTGAGCTTCACGAACGCCAGCGATGCTACTGGCCGGCGCGCGGAAGCGGCCAATGGGAAATCGAAGATCTTCGAGTTGGTCAGTCATGGCTGGAACCTTACCACGGCTTGGCGCAGGGATTTCCCATCGACCTGAGAGAGGCCCGGCCCCCGGCGATAACGCTGCTCAGGGGCCTGGGTTCGTCTTAGGCGTGATGGTGGTGGTGATGGTGGTGATGATGATGATGCGTCGAGGCGGCGAATACCGGACTCGCTGCAAACACCATCAACAACAGGGCTGCGGCAAGAATCTTTTTCATGGCTCGAATGTAGCACAGGCTGCGCTGCGGGGGAAAGGGGGGCTCGGCACCCCGCACCAAGAGAGGAACGGGTGCGTGCCGAAGTATGAAACCGGGGTCCCTGGCGATAGGTCGACGTTGCCGGAGTGGAAAACAGCGTAAACTCTTTGTACGATGACGAATCCGGCTGCTTCTTCCCGCACGAGTCACAAGCGATATTTTTTTGAAAAATTTGGCATTACCGAGCGGCTTCTGGAGCGCTGCCTGGGCGAGGCTCTTTCCGCCGGGGGCGACTATGCCGATCTCTACTTCGAGTCGGTCGCGGCTACCTCGCTGGGAGTGGACGAGCAGATCGTGAAATCCGCCAGCCAGGGCACCAGTGCCGGCTGCGGCATCCGCGTGCTTTCTGGCGAGCGCACCGGCTACGCCTACACCGACAATCTGAGCCCTGAGCGGCTGCTGCACGCCGCGCGCACCGCTGCGCTCATCGCCTCGGGACCGGCAAAGCAGACCGTGCAGGGATTTGTCGAGACGCCCGGCGCCGATCTCTATCCGGTACCGCTGGGCGGCTTCGATCTCGATCTGGCCGCGCGGCTGGAGCTGATCTTACGCGCCGACCGCGCCGCACGTGCTTTTGATCCGCGCATCGTGCAGGTGCGGGCAGGTTACTCTGAGGAACTGCGCCGCATCCTCATCGCAGCCTCTGATGGCGCATTTGCCAGCGATACACAGCCGCTTTGCCGGCTCAACGTCTTCGTCATCGCCAAAGAGGACGCGAATACCACCAAAGGCTCGGCGGGCGGCGGCGGCAGGGCCGGCCTGGACCAGTTTGTCGGCTCCAAAAGCCCGGAAAACCTGGCGCGCGAGGCTGCGCGGGGAGCGATTTTGCAGCTCGGCGCAGTGCCCGCCCCGGCCGGCGAGATGCAAGTGGTCCTCGGCCCCGGCTGGCCGGGAATCCTGCTCCATGAAGCGGTGGGCCACGGCCTGGAGGCCGACTTCAATCGAAAGAAAACATCGGCGTTCGCCGGGCTGATCGGCCAATCGGTGGCCAGCCCCAAGGTCACCGTGGTTGACAACGGAACCATCACCGGCCGCCGCGGCTCGCTCAATGTGGACGACGAAGGTTCCGCGACTCAGGAAACGGTCCTCATCGAGGGCGGCATCCTGCGCGGCTACCTCACCGACAAGCTCTCGGCACGGCTCACCGGAGCGGCCAATACAGGCTCTGGCCGCCGCGAGAGCTATCAGTGCATCCCCATGCCGCGCATGACCAACACCTACATGCTGGCCGGCGACGACGACCCTGAGGATATTCTGCGCAGCGTCAAGCGCGGCCTCTACGCCGTCAACTTCGGCGGCGGCCAGGTAGACATCACCAACGGCAAATTCGTCTTCTCCGCCTCCGAAGCCTACCTCATCGAAGACGGCAAGATCACCGCCCCCGTCCGCGACGCCACGCTGATCGGCAACGGCCCCGAAGCCCTCAAATACGTCTCCATGGTCGGCAACGATTTGAAGATGGACGAAGGCATTGGCACCTGCGGCAAAGACGGGCAAAGCGTCCCGGTCGGTGTTGGCATGCCCACCATCAAACTAGACAAAATGACCGTCGGGGGAACTGGAAGATAGCCGCATTGAAAACGAAATACCGCTTGCGGCAACCTTCTACCGATGTTAAGTTGAAATCAACAGGAACTGCCTGTCGGAGGTGCTGTATGAAGGCCCTATTGATGGGTCCTGGTGCTCAAGGTGAAGCTGGCTGAAGGACCGCCCCGCGAGGGGAGGCCTTGGCGACGTAAAGGGCTCAGCCAGTTCCCGGGACTGTGCATGGTCTCGGCGTTCAGAAGATTCTGAACTCTTGGGTGATCGTCGCCGTCGGTGAAGGCCCCGGAGCCAGTTGTCACAACAACTGGAAGGGACCGGAGCCCGCCGTCAAAGGAGCCTACCCTTCGGAAGAAGGAAAGGTTCCCGAATCTTACGAAGGGGCCGGGGAAGATACCCGGCCTTTTCATATGACGGCGACCGTTCTGGCGACAAAGTCAGTGTCCCGCCGCTTGAGGGCCAGATGAGATTCGCAAGTATTCCGTTACTCCTGCTTTCGACCTGTACCGTTTGCCCCGGCCAATCTCCGCGAGATGTCGCAAGAACTGCATTCAAATCAGTCGTGCTCTTGGAAATGAATGACTCGAGTGGCCAGCCACTGAGCCTCGGGAGCGGGTTCTTCGTTTCGAGTGGTATCATTGCGACAAATGCACATGTGATTGAGGGCGCATCCAGTGGCACTGCAAGACTTGTCGGATCTACTGAAACGATGCAGATATTGGGGACTGTCGCTGTTGACCTCAATGCAGACCTAGCGCTTCTGAGGGTCAATGGTTCTGCACCATCGCTTGCTATCACTTCGGCCACGACTCCAGCTGTCGGCGACAACGTGTATGTGGTCGGGAACCCTCTGGGGCTTGAGGGGACATTCTCGTCGGGAATCATCAGCGGGGCCAGGCATGTCGAAGACGACTCGATTCTTCAGATGACGGCGCCAATTTCGCCAGGAAGTAGCGGTGGGCCGGTTATGGACAGTTCTGGTTCGGTGATTGGCATTGCTGAAGCGACCTTCGGCAATGGCCAGAACCTCAACTTCGCAGTACCCGCTTCATACCTTTCCCGACTGCTGGCATCAGTATCGAAGCAAACGCAAATCACTCCGCTTGCTCAACAAGGGCAAGGAGGCCGCTCCAAGGCGCCAATGTTGGACGCAGTGGCAAAGGGGGATGCCCGATCCCATCACCTAGCCAAAATTGAACAACAGGGCGAGGCGCTCTACAAAGATGCACGCTACGCTGAGGCAGCGCCCCTCTTGGATCAGGCATGCACCGGAGGCAGTGTGGATGCATGCAGTTTTCTCGGGTCGATGTATGAGAAAGGCAACGGCGTCACAAAGGACTATTCCAAGGCTGCGACCCTCTTTTCCAAGTCCTGCGATGCAGGCAACGCCGATGGCTGCAATGGTCTCGGCCTTATGTACGGGTCCGGCAGGGGCGTTGCGAAGGATGATTACAAAGCATTCGATCTCTACAACAAGGCCTGCGATGCGGGCAACCCTGGCGCTTGCAGCAATCTGGGCAGCATCTACCAAGACGCACTTGCCGTAAACTCCGCCACATGTGGCAATGTGATTAACGGCTGTAGAAATTATGCGATGGCGGTCTCACTCTACTCAAAGGCGTGCGATGCCGGTTTCGCCGAGGGGTGCAGCAACCTTGGTCGGATGTACTTAAATGGCTGGGGTGTCACTGAGGACAGCTCCCAGGCATTGATGCTCTATTCAAGGGCGTGTAATTCAGGCGACGCATATGGGTGCAGCGGCGTCGGCCTCGTCTACCAGGAAGGGTATGGGGTTCAAAAGGACAAAGCTAAGGCACGCGAGTTCTATAGCAAGGGGTGTGGTATGGGCAATCAATTGGGATGTAGCAGATTGAAGAAAATGCACTAATGCCCGACCTAATCAGTTAGGTTCCGTTTTCCAAGGCAGCTGACGAGAGCGAGGCAGGAGCGATTATGAGCGGATTCAAGGCTGGAGACCGTGCATACCACACGAGAGAGGGGTACGAAGGCCGCTGCACGATCATCGAGATAACAGACAAAATCCATGCCACGGTGCGCTGGGATGAGAGCGACCAATGGAACGTCGTGAACCGTCGCGAGCTCATTACGGAAGAAGAGGCCGAGAGGAAGGGCTTAATCTAACTCCTCTATGAAGCAACCTAGGGTACCACTGAATGTGCCATCGAAGGGAACTGTGATTTCAGGAATTCGAGACGGCCAATCGAGGCTAGATTCGAGATGGGGAAGTATTGCCGGGTGCCCCTGGTCCGGATTTTCGGATCTGGGGCACCTCAGGGTTAGTCGAGAAAAGCAATTTGCGGCGCGTGCCGCGCAAAGCGTTCCCGGTTCATGTAGACACGATGCCAGCCATCCAGATCAATCGTCTTATGATCCTTATGCCTGACTTCGCCGCGCGCATAGACTTCAGCGTCGCGGGTCATGCGGCGCCAGAAGTAGCTCGTGGCGCGGTGATCGGTGGCAATCAGCCGTTCATACTCCGGCAGGCCAATGCCTGTCGGGTACTGCCGGCTCACCATCACCGTCACACCGCCGCGCCTCATCATCTCAGCGCAAATGTGAGGCTTACTGCCCGCGCCGCGGCTGAGCGGTTCATTGCAGTGGATCACAGCGCCCTTTTCGGGGACGCCAGGCTCCGGAACAAAGAACCATTCACCCTGCCGGATCGCCTCGCGACCTTCGATTTCCTCAGGCCTCAGGCTTGCGATTGCTGTCCGCACGTCGCAAACGCTTTCGCCGGGCACGGCGGCGGCGAACCAGTGACGCTCATCGTGTCCAAGCAGAAATTTGTTTTTGAGACTGCCATCGCGGACCATCAACACAAGATGACGGGTAGTGGGCTGCACGTCGAGAATCTCGGGTACAACGCCTTCCTCGGATCGAATGTCGAAGAATTCGCCAGAGCGGTCCCTGCCAACGTCGATTCGGATTTTCTCCCGCTGCCTGGGGCCGGGTTCGCGTACAAGCACACGCGCCCCCATGCGAGAGAAGTACCGACGCAAAGACTCCTCGGTCTTCATACAACTCCTTCAATTGTGAGTGCGGTTTGCTGCTAGGCGGGGCCGAGGAGGGTGGAAACAGAGCCATCCTGAGCCGCGCCGTTTACTTGGCGATTTGGTCGTTGCGAATGCAATCGAATCTGACGCATGATGTCTCCTTTCCTTGAATAAGTTAGCAATTTTCCCGTGGCCTGTCAATCCATCTTCCTTCAACAAACCCTTGCCAGATCCGGCTGCTCGCGGCCTATGGCTCTTCGTTGCCCATCTTTACCCGCAGCCCCTCCTGCGCGATGCGGTAAGGCACGAATGCGCCTTGTTCCGGTGCATCGTGCGCAAGGGAGGCGCGCAAGGCCGCGGCGGCCTGCGGGTCGCGGGCCAGCATCATCAGGAATCCACCGCCGCCCGCGCCCGCTAATTTGGCTCCGTAGATATAGGGTCGGGCGCGGTCGAGGATCGCATTGATCGGGGCGTTGGTGGTGTGCGGGTCGAGGATCTGGTTCAACTGCCAGTGCCGGTCAAGCAACTCGCCGAGATGCTTCCAATCGCCCTCTGCCATAGCGTAGGACATTTCCACGGCCAGCGTCTTGATGCTGTGCAGCACCTGGATGGTCGCCGTTTCGCGCGCCAGATAGCGCGAGACCACCTGGCGCAACAGATCTTTGGCGACGCGCTGAATGCCGGTGTTATAAAGCACAAGATGCTCGTTGAACTCGGCTTGCCGCGACTCGGTCCAGATCACCGGCTGCACGCGAATCCGCTGCCGCAATCCGGGCCCGGTGATGAGCAATTTGGCTCCGGGAAAGATGCCGCCCGCCTGATCTTGCCAGCCGCCGCCCGTGGTCATGCGCTGCTCCAGTTGCATCACGGCCTGCGACAAAGCATGGTCGTCGAGCTCGCGCCCCGACATGACCGCCAATGCGCGGATGACCGTTGCGGCGAGAATACTGCTGGTGCCCAGGCCCGAACCGATCGGCAACCGCACCTGGCAGCGAATCTCGATGCCGCCGCCCAGCTCCGCCAGAGTCTCCTTAAGCGGCTGACCTTGCACCGGAAGGCCGTGCAGCCGCAGCGCGGCGCGCGGAATGGAAAACACGCTGCCCGGCCCGCATGGCTCCAGCAGTTCTTCTGCGGTTCGATATTCGGCCACTGCACTGTGACCATCAGCATGGCAGCGGATCACGGCCTCGTCGATCCGCTTGATCTCTGTCTCAATAGGATACGCGCCGCCGATTTCCAGAGCGCAATTGAGCACTGTGCCGCCCCAGTCGAAACAGAAGGGCGGCGTGTCAGACCAGCCTCCGCCCAGGTCAATGCGCGGCGGTGCTGAGACATGAACACGGTTATGCCGCCAGGCAGAAGGCGCTGGTTTGGCATCGCCGGCGGTGCCTTCACGAACGGCCTCCTGAATAGCGGTGAATGCCTCGGCCTGCGCCTGCTCAGCCTCCTGCGCGAAGCCTGCGCGATGCAGCAGACGCGCCGCCTGCACCGAGTAACTGGCCGCCTGGGTCAGGTTCTCCGCGCTGGCGTGGCGCAACTGCTCGGCGCCCGCCCGCAGCATGCGTCCTGCCGCGGCGGCCGGGGCCAAACCAGGCAGGTTGGCCAGCAGCGGACGCAGGTCCGTGCCCGATTCCGCAAGTTCGACCGCTGTCTCTTGCCAGATGCCCTGCAAGCGGTGGTTGCGCGCCTCGGCCAGAGCCTTGCCGCTGGCGCAATGCGCGCTCTCGGCCAGTGACAAACGCCGCGCGGCACGCCAGCTCTCCAAGCCATATCCACTCGCGTATCCCATCATCCAGCGCGCGCAAGCCCAGGCCTCGTCCGGCGTGGTAACGGGAAACAGCGCGGCATTCCACAGTGTCGGTGCTTCACCTGCGGCCCATACCTCTTCCCTGTGCAGCCCAAGACGCTCCAGCGTCTCCAGAATTGGCCGGTTAAACCAAGTGGCATTGTCGATTGGCTGCTTCGGATCGTCCTCAACTCCATAAACGCGGATCACCCAGCCGTTTCCGCTGGCCGTTTCCACCGGCAACTGGTGCACCACCGTGTCTTCGGGAACTTCCACGGGTCCGGTCAATCCCGTCAGTCCATGCAGGATTGCGCCCCGGCTCGCAGTCACAGGCCCGTCCAGGTCGCACTCGAGAATTACAGCCTCATGTCCGGCCTGGCATACGCCGCCAATCACACTGTCGAGAATTCCGCCCGACCCCGCCGCCAGCGAACGAAACGAGCGTGTTGTTCCGGCATGAAGGAACTCGCCCTCAACTACCGCGCAGTGGAACGCCACCGGCCGCTCGGGAGCGCGGAGAATTCTGGCCAACTCTCGCCAGAACGGCGTCGCATTGTTCTCCGGCTTCCACTGGCCCGTCAACCCACGGGTGATCTGATCGTAAAGATCCACGGCTGGCAGCGGACTGAATCGCGCCAGTCCGGCGAGCGCCGCTGTCAGATCCAGATCGAATCGCAGTAATCCAATATCGACGGCAACCCGGCCATCCTCAAGCACGCCGCCCGCGGCTTTTACCTCAGCCGGTGTGGGCTTTTGCAGAAAGGTATAGACCTGGTCCCCAGCTCCGACCACATAGACGCCGTGATGGCTTCCCGTTTCCGCATCCAGCCGCATGGCAACGCCCGTTGCGCCCGGCCGTTCCCACTGCACCTGGTTCGCGTCGAACCGCAACACCACGTCGCCCGAGGCCACCAGCAACCCGTTCGGTATTCTCTCTGCCCATGCGGCAGAGAGCGCCAGGGTCTCGTCGAAGACTGTCGTTGTCGCCCGCGGCTGCGTGGGCGAAGGCAGCACGCCAAAGAGCTTGCCTCCCGGCGAGTATTGCGGTAACCGCCGCGAGTCGCCACCGGAGTGAACCAGCAGCGCCCGATGCCCGCGCCACCACTCGCGATCCTTGCCTAGAACGGCCAGCGCGTTGATCGTCGCTCCGCCACTGCCCACCCTGCGGTCGTCGGGATCGGGAACCACAAGAAACTCAGTTTCCGCAGGCAGCATTCCGCGCAATCGCCGCCGCTCGATCTCATCGCGGTACAGCCCCGCCTGCCGCTCAGACGAGGCTGTCACCATCACAACGTGCCAATTATTCACCGTGCTTCTCCACGATAAGAAGGAATAAAAGCGCAATCAGCTACGGACTCAATATATCCCAGCCGCCTTGCGCATAGCTTTCAAGAGAATTGTCGAGCGGATACCGATCTTGAGCGTCTGTGTGGACATGAGAGGCCTTGTGTTGCGCGATGGTTGCGGTGTGGTGTTCTTTGGATCAAGAAACTGAGAGGAGAGAAACAAAAGTGAATCACGACAAGATTGGAAGCCGAAAGATGAGAGCTGCTCAAATGATTGCCGGACTAGTGCTGGCGCTGATGCTCTTTGCACCTGGCGCGGGCGCACAAACGCAGCCTGCGGATAGCAAAGCTATCGAAACGAAACCCGCCCCGGAGATTTACCAGACGTTTTTCCTGACCAACATTACTCAGATTAGCGACCTTGTCGACGTTCAGACCGACCTGCGCAATACGCTCCCGAAGGCCAAGCTGTATTACATCCAATCGCAGAACGCTATCTCCATGCGCGGTACTCCAGACGACATTCAGCTCGCGCAGAAGATCATCTCCGAGCTTGACCGCCCCAAGAAAACATACCGTCTCACGTACACGATCACAGAGACAGATAGCGGCAAGCGCACCGGTGCGCACAGCGTCGTCCTCATCACAGCTCTGGGACAAAAGACAGTCTTCAAGCAAGGGAATAAAGTGCCAATCGTCACCGGAACATTCGATCCCGGAACCACAACAGAAAACTCCCAGGTGCAATATCAGGATGTGGGGCTGTTCATCGAAGCATCGGTGGATGCGTACGCGGATGGCCTGAGATTGCGTTCAAAAGTCGAGCAATCGAGTCTTGCGGAGGAGAAGTCTGGTATCGGCCCGCAGGATCCGGTGATCCATCAGGCTGTGCTCGAAGGAACATCGGTCCTTGCGCTCGGTAAGCAGCTGACGCTGGGCTCGTTCGATCTCCCGGGCGCCACGCGGAATCAGGCAATCGAGGTTGTTGCGGAAGTTGTCAGGTAGAGCAGCTCTGCGTAAGTCCATTTTGCCCTGCCGGCATTCCCGCAGGGGCTCCAATCCCATTTGACTCGTCGGACTTTACGGCACTACGAAAGTCGCACCATCACGCGGTCTCGACTTATGCAGCGGTGACTTACGGCAGCTTCCGCGCTTCTGCTTCCGCGTCCCAGTGGTCTGAGCCGGTTAGAAACACCGCAGGCCTGAATTGCGCGGCTTCTGCCGCGCTGAGCTGATGCGACCAGGGCACGCGCCCCGACGAGTTCGCACCGGGGCCGGTGCTGTTGAATTCTGCGTAGAACGCCTGGGGCGTGCCGGGGGTTTTGTTCCAGGCATTCCATCCCTGCGGAGTTACGTCGGCAGAGAGTTCCGTGTCGATGTAGATCACACGGGAATAAGGACGCCATGGGCGGCCAAGGCTGGTTACTTCTTTAGAAGGATCAGGCACGTTCATTGCTGGGCTCGAAGCAGCGGCGTGTTCGATGCCGCTGGTTACTCGGCTGTCGATGATTACGTAGCCCGTGGTTTGATCCGGTGAGGTGCGCGACTGCGCGGTCAGGTAGCCGGGGGCATTGGCGTGAATCTCAGTGTGATCGAATACAGCTGTGGCATTGCCAAAGATAAAGTCGGTTCCGCCCTCGATGTAAGAGTCCACATAGTATTGGCGTCCATAATCGGCGAAGAGCGTGTCCTGGTGGCCGAGAAAGCGGCAGTGCTTGAAGATGGTGTGATCGGCGCGCACGGCAGCCGCAACGGCCTGCCCGGTATTGCCGGCTGTATTTTCAAAGGTGATGTTGTCTGCTTCAAAGCCTGCGCCATTGATCTCGACGGTTTCGGTGAAGAAAGTCCCGCCTGCTTGCTTGGCATTGAGGCTGTTGGTGATGACAACGTCAGCCGGCGATTTTCCCATGCCCAGCAGTGTGATGTTGGTATGGTTCTGCGTAACGATGACGCGCTCGTGGTAAGTGCCGGGGGCAATCTCAATGAAGACACGGCCTGCCTTGCCGTCGGGTCCAGTGCCGGCGAACGGATGATGGTCCATCGCCATTTGAATGGTGGGGAATTCCGTGATTCCTTCGATGCCCGTCTTGACATCGGGAGAGACGCGAACATGCACATCCTGTGCGTGACTCATGGTGGTTACGAGCAATGCGGCGAGCAGCAATTGTATTTGCATGAAAGTCTTCTTTTCCTTTGACGAGCTTGATGGGCTGCCATGAAGCAGACGCACAACTATTCTGCATCCTCCGGCGGGGAAACCGAAAGGGGGTGAGCGACGATGCTTTGCGTGAAGCACAGAATAACCGGCAGGCTGAATTCCTAGTGTAGTCCGCCACACAGATGGTCATTTATTCAACGCCGCCCGAGCGCGTGTGACCTTTTCGAGGATATCTGTAGCTTTGGCAGTCCAGATGAAGGGCTTGGGGTTCCGATTGTGGCCGTCG